>JAABUJ010000221.1_pt1 | contig 126270 bp, 129 predicted proteins | sample 5559131 | NCBI WGS metagenome assembly JAABUJ01 (sample SAMN10711875, study PRJNA513366) | rock metagenome | isolation source: Antarctica rocks | place: Antarctica: Victoria Land, Mt New Zealand nord | collected 2016-01-07 | reverse complement strand
GCAGGTCAACGTCGTTTCGGCGATGCTGCGGCAGTGGTGTACCAACGTGATGCGTTCGAAGGTCACGGCAATGAAGGAGGTCGCTGGATTGGTTCGTCGCCATTTCGAAGGGATTGTCGCTTGGACGAAAAGCCGGCAGACCAATGCGTTCATCGAGGCCCTCAACGGACTTTTTCAGGCCGCAAAACGCAAAGCTCGCGGTTACACGAGGTTCGCGACGATGCGGACAGTTTTGTTCTTGATCGCAGGCAAGTTGGACTTCTCTTCCTTCAATCCGCATCTCAAAATCGGCCAACGTGCGCTCGCGGTGAATACACCGTAACCCACCCGGGATTCAAAAGAGGCCCTTTTACTGGAGTGTACACGTGCGAGCAGTCGTCTGGAAAGAACCCCGCAAAGTCACCGTCGACCAAGTCGACAATCCGAAAATCCAAGAGCCCGGTGACGCGATCGTGCGTTTGACGACGAGTGCAATTTTCGGCAGCGACTTACACATGTACGAGGGAAGAGCACCGGTCGAGCCCGGCGAAGTCTTCGGGCACGAGAACATGGGCGTGGTCAAGAGGTCGGCCCCGGCGTCGTCAGCATCTAGCAAGGTGACCGCGTCGTCCTGCCGTTCAATATCGGCTGCGGCTTCTGTTTCAACTGCACGCGTGAGTTCACGAATGCGTGCTTGACCGTCAATCCGAAATCCCACGGTGGCGGGTTCGGCTATTCCGGGATGGGGCCGTTCCGCGGAGGTCAAGCGGAACTACTGCAAGTGCCCTTGCGGACTTCAACTGTCTGAAGCTGCCGGGCAAACCCGGCGACGAGTTGGAAGACGACTTCGTTCTCCTCGCCGACATCTTATGACCGCCTATCACGCAACCGAGCAGGCGCATGTGAAACCGGGCGACACGGTTGCCATTTTCGGTGCCGGGCCCGTCGGGCTGCTCTCGGCGATGTGCGCGCGCCTTAAGGGCGCGTCGGAAATTTACGTCGTCGATTCGGTGCCGGCACGCTTGGCGCTCGTCAAAAAGATCGAGGGCGCCATTCCGATCGACTATTCGAAGGGCGATCCCGTCAAGCAGATCATCGAACTACGCAAACCGCACGTTAAGCAGGTGCAGAATCTGCGGCCGGGTTCCGGCGACAAGATGCCGGGCGTCATGTGCGGCATCGATGCCGTCGGCTATGAATCGTATGCAAACGATGCTCCCGGCAAAACGCAAAAACCTGACCAAATCCTCGAGAATCTCATTCAGTTGGTCAATCCGACGGGACACGTCAGTCTCATCGGCGTGTACTTTCCGCAAGACCCGCGCGGCGTCGACGAAAACGAGAAGCAAGGGCGCTTCACGTTGTCGCTCGGCATGGCGTGGAACAAGGGCATCTCAATCGAGATGGGCCAGGCCCCTGTCAAGCGCTACAACGTCTACCTGCGCGACCTGATCATCGCCGGCTTAGTAAAGCCGAGTATGATCGTCAGTCATCGTTTGCCCCTCGACGCCGCACCCGATGCTTACGAAGAGTTTGACACGCGCAGCGACGGATACACGAAAGTACTCCTGAAGCCGGGTCTCAAAGCCGCTAGCCTAAACTAACCGCAATCGCGGTTGCGTTGCAGTTGAGAAACTTCACGTTCGCGCAGCTTGTCTGTGCGAACGTGAAGTCGCTCGCACGTTTAACGCGCCCTTGAACGACTGGTCGATCTCTTGGGCAACAACCAGGTGGCGCAGCTGTTGGGCGGCGCGCAATCGCAGCCCTCACGCTGGAAACGCGGCGAGGCGATCGGCGCCGAAAAGGCACGCCGTCTCATCCACTTCGAATACGTCTTGCGACGGCTGTTCACGAGCAGCCTCCACGAAGACGAAGTCACCGAGTGGCTCAAAGTGCGCTTCTGACGTAAGCCATCCGCGCTTTTGACTGACAAGGCTGACGCGCTTCTGCTGTCTAACCCGCGGTTTGGTGCGGATTGATGCGCCGCTGCTGGTCATCTTTGCGGGACTCCCCGGCGTCGGAAAGACGAAGCTTGCTGAAACGCTCGCGCGTCGACTTCGATGCGCAGTGCTCCGCGTCGACGCACTCGAGAGTGCAATGCCTGCGCGCCGGCATTGCAAGAGATCAGCCTATAGGGCTAGCTGCCTACGTGGCCGCTGAAGCCGTGGCGGAAACATCCTTACGCGTCGGAGCAGACGTCATCGTCGATGCGGTCAACGCCGTGGAACCTGCAAGACGCTCATGGATAAACATCGCCACCCGAACGGGCTCAACCTGGCGAGTCGTTGAGGTTATCTGTCCCGACCAGAGAGAACACCAGAGGAGGGTCACAGAGCGCACCGCCGACCTCGAAGATCATCAATTGCCCACCTGGCCTGACGTCTTAAAGCGCGTGCACGAGTACGAAATGTGGACGAGATCTAGACTCATTGTGGATTCCACCGTGCCTCTCGAGGTGTCGCTGCAGACGATCTTGACCTACCTCGATGGCGCAGGCACAGAAACCAGGGCAGGATCCGAGAAAGCTTCGCGGAGGAGGCCGCTAGACGCGCGCAATCGCTAATTCCGAAAACGACCCTTTTCGGGATGAGTCGGTAGGCGCTTTGAGCGGAAGTAACCGCGGCTTTTTGCACGCATGGTCCGGCCTGCCGGTAAGGCGAATCCCGTGCTTGATCAATCAAGCGGCGTATCGTGTTTCACCGAGCTCGGCGCAATTGCAGTACCACGGCACCGAACCGCGAGCCACGGTCGACTCTCACATATTGGTCGTTTGCACAGGCCGACGCCACTTCGCTTTTTCGCATCCGCGCGTCATCGTGGCCGTTGACGACGCGTTCGAATGTCGACCCGTGATCGACTTCCCGAAATCTGTGTTGCCGGTCGTTCCTAAGATGCTCCTGCACCGCCGCGCGACGGTTTACGCTGCGACGATGCTTCACGTCGCGTGACACTTCGAACGTAAACCCAACATTCGTGGCACGAGCCGTCATTTAAGCGGTGAATTTCCGAGAGCGTATGGAGGTGCTGCGCCGCCGTAGGAGCCGCATAGCGCGGAGCGAACTTGGCGGATCATTAAACCCGTTTTGAGACCTTGGCAACCCGGACGAACGCTTGGTTTCACCCAGCCTGCGGGTGACAAACTGCAGACCGGCGCAAATGACACGTGACTTCGGGCGTCACGCATACGGTGTTGCGGCCATTCTTTTTGGAGCAGCGACCATGTTCTGGCACGATCTCAACGATTGGCAGCAGATCAAGGCGCTTGGGAACGTTCCATTCCGTGAGTCGGTTGTCTTCGTCGCGGCGGCGGCTGCACTCGCGGGAGGCTTCGCGATTCAATGGCGCAAATCGGCGCACCTCGGCGCTCTCGTGCTGGGCGTCCTCTACCTTTTCCTTGCATCGTTTTGGATACCACCCATCTTTCACGCTCCTCTGATCTATAATAGCTGGGGAAACTTCTTCGAGCAGTTTTCCATTTTCTCGGGAGCGCTAATCGTCTATGCATCTTTAGCGTCGAGCGAGCCGCTATGGGCGACACGATCGGCTCGAATCGGTCAGATATTTTTTGGCATCTGCGTCGTCTCATTCATGCTCGAGCAAGCATTCTATTTGCACGCTACGGCCGATCTTGTTCCAAAGTGGGTTCCCGCGGGGCAAATGTTCTGGGCAATAACGACCACCATTGCCTTTGCTCTTGCCGCGATCGCCATATTGTCCGGGCGTCAGGCTCTTCTGGCATCTCGGCTCCTTACGACAATGATACTGCTCTTCGGATTCCTGATATGGCTTCCGGCACTTTTCACCGATCCGCGTAACCACTTCAACTGGGCCGAGAACGACGAAACCCTGGCCATTGCCGCAGCCTCGTGGATTCTCGCCGATTATTCGGCCAGGGAAGATCGATTAGCAGCTCCTCGGATTTAGTCACGTACTCCGACCACCGGTCTCAAGGCACAAATTTGCAGATGGAAACCGACGGCGTTGGAAGGTCTGTGCGTCTATTGCACGCAGCGCGTAGCGGATTGGCCCGCAACGGTCAGCGATCTACGGACGTCGGCGGCCAATAGTCGCGTCGCCATGAGAGCGTAATCAACGGCCCGCTTGTCTCCCGGGAAGCTGGTCGCTCAAGAGCGTCGCGGAATCCACCCTTTTCGGACCTAGTTGCGTGCGTTGCTACGCGACCTTGCGTTTATGCAAGGTGACGATGTTGCCTTCAGTGTCATTAATCATCGCCATCCGGCATGCCGGTGTCTCGTTTACCATAAGGACCGCGATTCCGCGCTTTTTGACCGCAGCCACGGCCGCATCGAGATGTCGGCTGCGAACAGAATTCCGTTGCTCGGCTGGAACAGCATCACGCGACCGCCTCCGCCCCATAGGCCGACCGTTGCTCTTTGCCGGCACCGTCGATACGGAATCGACGCCGCGTTTGACCCATTTTGCCAAGGCCGCTTCCGTCCGGTATCCGTCGGGGTCGACCAATACAAAGCGCCCAGGGCTCGGCTCGTGCCGGTCGTCGCTGAAAGCGAACGTTTCGCGACACCTAAAGACGCCGCAGACTGGTTGCGGAACAACCGTACGAGGATTGACGAGAAGCTTATCCGCGCGCTCATTCAAGAGGGACGCCGCTGACGCCGACGCTCGTAATCGATGCGTCGATTGCACTCGCATGGTCACTCGATGACGAACGTGATGGTAACGCGGCGGGGCACTCGACCACGTTGAGTCCCACGGCGCCATTGCGCCTACGTTCTGGCGATATGAGGTTGCCAACGTTCTCGCCCTGTTGTGCGCCGGAACCGCCTCCCTGCGGACCGGGCGGGGACATCGGTGCTGCGCTCGACTCGTTACGCATTGTGACGATCCCGCCCGATATGCCGAACTGGCGAGCCGAAGCCATGTCGCTCGCTGCGGCGCACGACTTAACGGTATACGACGCGTCGTACCTGCGCCTGGCGATCATCGCAGGCGCTCAACTCGCGACGCGTGATCGCGCTCTTCAACACGCTGCGCGAGTGCTGGGGATCGAATTCGCCGCAAGCGACAGTGTCGACAGCCCGAGCGCCGGCCTTCAGTATGACTCGGTTGGGGTTACGGCGACGCCGACCGGATACGGAGAGTCATGGGGGCGCAGACATGATAGTTCCGGTAGGCGCACCACCCGCCGGGAAAGTGTACTGGTTTGTTGAGCCTAGGTCGGCATCGACCGTCACCACGAACGCGGCGCGCGGACCGAACGCGAAGGTGATTGGCTCCATGGTATTCTGTAACACCGTAGTCGATACGGGACTGCTGAGCGCGTCTCCACGCGGCGAGTTGTAGCTGTAGATCGTTCGTTGCTGCTCGTCTTCGATTGCGATGAGGCCGCCGGGCGTCACCCCCACGCCGGTCGGGAATCCGAGCGCGTTGCCGGTCGTCAGCTTTCTGATCGCCCTCCCCTTAATGCCGCCGACGATCTCGCCAAGAACCGCATTGCTGTAAAGGTCCGTGCCGTCCAGATAAAGATTACCGTGCGCATCGAAAGCGCAGAAGAGTATTTGCGCAAAAGCGCTGCTCGTAATGGTGGAGGTCGGAGTCGTTGCCCCAGCGGCATAGAAGCTGACGCTTCCCGCTCCATAGCTCTTGGAATCGATGTTCGTCCGGCAACATTGCCGGCGCCATCGACGGCGGTTGACACCGGGGACTGCCCGGAGTCTGAGAGATACGTCGGCGTCCCGTTGTACGGCGGAGCAAAGACGTCGACTTGGCTGTAAGCTTCGTCGGTGACATACAGCCGACCAGCCTTGTCGGTCGCCAGGCCTTCGGGCGACCCGAAGCCCGTCACGGTTCCGACGAGCGTACCCGCGGCGTTATAGATCAGCACGGCTCCGTTGTTAGCGTCGGAGAAGAATCTTTTCTGGCCGATCGCCGCAACTGCGGGACTCATGAAGGCGCGCGGTGGGCCCGCGATGTGCACCGGCTTCTGCATGCCGGGCGGCAGAAGGGCCGCCAGTTCGAGTCCCGTGGCGATCGACCCAAACGACGGGCGCGCGCCGTAGGCTCCTTGGAAGTCGCCCGGATCGTCGGCTCGGCTCGGGCTTAAGCCGCCGCAAACGATGAGGGCCGAGAGTGCCGCCGTGAAACGTAGGCCGTACGCAAGTCGAGATTGAACGCGCATGACAACCTTCTCCAAGTGACCGCGACGAAGTTGGCGCCTGTGCGCTTCGTTCACGGCAACATCACCCCCTCGAAATCTCTCACTGAGCAGGTCGGCGTGAGCGGTGTTGATCGTGCAGCGCAAGCGCATAACCGATGAACGCCGGAACACAAAGGATCACGGTCTTCCCGACCATAAGCGCCTAACGTTTTCGATTACTCGGAAGGGGAGTGCTCATGAGCGTGCGCTCGATGTCGCGCAGCGGTTTCCTCACCGTCACGGGTGGCGTATGCGCCGCTGCGATTGGGGCGACCGGCAGCCGTGCCCCCGCCGTCGGCCGTTTAGACGGGGTTGCGCTGTTCCCGTCCAACAATCCGTGGAACATACGCGTCGACAAGATGCCGGTCGATCCGCAGAGTGATCAGATCATCGCCAACTACGGCAAGCAGAGCCCGATCGTCGAAATCGGAATGCCGTTTAACATTGTCTCGGGCAACCAACCGAAAATTCCAATACGCTTTGGGGTTCCCGGCGAATCCGATCCGGGGCCGTATCCAATTCCGGCGAATCCGCGAATCGAAAACGGGTCGTATTCCCGCAGCCCGAGTAGCGACCATCACTTGCTGATCCTCGACACCGGCGAGCAAAAACTCTACGAAATGTATGATGCGCGCCGAATGGGTTCAGGGTGGTACGCTGATAGCGGCGCCGTCTTCGATCTCACCTCGAACCGGCTGCGCCCGAACTACTGGACGTCGTCCGATGCGGCCGGCTTGCCTGTTATTCCGGGGCTCGTGCGCTACGACGAAGTGTTGAGCGGGCAAATCGCCCATGCCCTACGCTTCACGCTTTCGCAGACGCGGCAAGCGTTCGTGCATCCCGCAACGCACCTGACGTATTCCGGCCCCAAGGGGCCCGGCTGGGCGCCGATGGGCGCACGCTTCCGCCTCAAAGCGTCCGTCGACATCTCGCGTTTCTCGCGCCCGCTGCAAGTGATTCTCCTGGCCTTGCAACGCTACGGGATGATGGTCGCCGACAACGGCACGCCGTACGGCATTACCGGAGACGACGACTGGCGCTGGGTGGCCTCGGGGATCGCGCCATATTCGGCCGGGTTCCGTTTTGACGACTCGAACGGCATGTCTCTCACGAGCGACCATTTCGAGGTCGTCAAGATGGGACACATGTATTTCCCGTAGTAAGCCGCCATCGGCGTCCGACCGGTCTGGAACAGCGATGCTTCGATAACGAACCCGATGGTTGCGAAAGGCGCCCCTGCGTGGAGGGTCGATCAAGTAAAGCTCCGGCAACTTCTTGCGCTACCGATGAAAGTGAAGCGCCCGTCTCTGTACATCGGTCGAGCATGAACATGTCGGCGGTTTTGGCCTTTAAGGCTCGATAATTTGGCCGGTATCGATTGGCCCTAGCTGAACCGAACGCAGCGTTGCGCCGATGACGTGGTGAAAGCGCGTGAAATACACAGGCATCCCATCGGCATCCAGCTGCGGACCGTTCTGCAATTCGAAATGGAGATGCGGGTTATTAGCGCTTCCGGATGCGCCGATGTTTCCAATCCGTTCCCCCAGCCGCACCCGCCGGGCGACGCGAACTCGTATACTGCCATGTCGTAGATGCCCATACAGTGTGAACTCGCGATTCCCGTGGTCGATCACGACGTAGTTACCCCAAAAGCTTAGCGGATCCTTAAGGAGCGTCCGTGGATCAAAGTAGTTCTTGCCACCGATCTCGTTATCAAGTGCCGCGCCGTGCTCCGCGACGATGAGCCCGGAAGCCGCCGCATACACGGGTGCGTTCCAGCCCACATAGTCCGCGTCGTGCTTGCCGCCGGCACCCTGCATTTGTCCATCAGCATCGATCGGCGTCATATCAGCGGCGTAGCGCTTGAAATTGTGGCCATCACGTCCGATACGGTACTCTTCTGCAATTGGATTTAGGTAATCGAGCCTGCGGTGATGCGCGTAGAAGTCGTGCCCGTCTTGAACGAGGAAGCGCTCCCGCAATGGAATTTTGAAAAGCGCATGATCGCGATAAACGACGGGGCGAATCACGGTGGTAACCGCGACATCGGTGCGCGTTCGGACGTCCTGAAGGTCGAAACGCACGCGAAGCGTTCCAATTGATATGTCATTGGCATAGGCGTAGAACGGATTGAAAACGAGGACGCGGCCGTGTGGCGCCAACGTTCTATCGGGAACGGTCCGGAGGCCCGGCGAGAAGCCGTTGCCGTCAAGCTGCCGTTCAAGCGCGAGCCTTCCGGTGCGATCAAACACGTCGAGATGAATGCTTTGAATCTACAGTTGGTTCTGCGACAAGTTGCGCAGCACAAAGTCGCAGTTGATAAGCTGCTGGCTCTCCGTGTGTTCGATAATGGCCGGATCCGGGTGCGTCGTCACGGCGATCCCAGCGGCTCGCGCACGAGCCGCTGAGACTGTCGAAACCAATGCCAGTGCCGCGAGGACTGCCCCGAGCGGCGCGCGCGTACGAATGTACATGATGGACGTACGTTGAGGCGTTACATAGGTTTCAAGCCTGATGCGGCAGGTAGATCGGGTGATGCTGCATCGCTCATAACGACCGACAATGAAGCTGAAGCGTTCGCCGCTCCCGGGCGGCCGACGAGTCGCGAACTCGTCGCGAGCGACCGTATGGCGAGTTACGAGCAATAGAGTGTCGGCGCAACCTTGATGACTACGGCCGCCACGGGTTGCCCACATGGGGAAGACTCGTCCTAATTCTGTGGCCGCCGGTGGTCGTAACGATGGGGCTGCCTGTCACGGCGTCCACGATGAACGTACGGAAACCTGGGCCCCACGCGCCTCCATGTCCCTCATAATGGTCGAACGTCGTGACGATCTCGTAGACCATCCGTCTCGGGGCGATGACGACGAGCTCGAGCGTACGCGCCGAGGAGCGCTGGAACCAACGTTCAAGCTTGCAGCTCTTCAGATGCAGCGGGGTCGTCCTCTCCGAAACACCAAGCTTTGCGAAAACGGTCGCGGGCGGCGTAAAGGTTGATGGGTCCCGGCCTTCGTTGGCCGGATACTGCAAAGGTGCAGCATTCGCTGGACGCGGCGGCTGCCAGGGCTCCGCGGAAGGAGCAATAGCCGCGCAGCCCACGGTCGCATTCGCGTCGATGCCGGCCATTGCTCGCGGCGGCACCGCAAAAGCAATCCTTGCGTTGTCAGCAACGGCCGCAATGCAAACCGCAGCGCGGGTAGCAGCCATCACCCGACGAGAATATCTTTTCGAGCGTCGATTATCGCCGTAATCCGTCAGTATGTATATCCCCTTGGCATTGCGGCGGAACATTGATTTATCGCCCACCCCACGGGGGGTCAGTCACCGTTACCGAGCCGCCGTGCACCCGATCGTCGACGTAGGGCAGTCCCCGGTGTCAACCGCCGTCGTCCCGAACGTCGACCATGGCTTCTTCGAAATGCTGCGCAAGCCGCGGGCGCCGGTCGTGCCCTGTGCTTTGGCGCAATCGAAACGAGCGCTTCTTTGGTGAAGGGAAGATCGACGACGTCCATGCCATGATCTTCTAGAACTGATGGACGAGCGGAAGGCCTGCGTCTGTTCGCGCTGTTACTCGCTCTGACGATTATTCGGCCTGATCGTCCACTCTCCGGCGTTAACGTGAGCCGTTGCGCCGTCGCGCCAGCGTGACGGTCGTTACCGCGGCGGCGATCGCTGCCACGGCGGCGGCCGTCTTTAGGTGGTCGGGCGGCGGCGGAGGCACCGACACGACGCCGCGCTCATCCGCGACCGCTGGCTGCGCGACGTAACGTCCATGGCGTGGCGGCTGCAGACGCCGCGCGAACTCCGTCAACGCTGTCGCGACGGCCGCCCCACTCATCGGCGGCCCGTGGCCGGCGCTGACGGTCGTCGGCCGCAGCTCGGCAAGGCGCTCGACGCTCGACTGCGCCGCGCTCCAATCGGTCGTGAACGGCGCCGGCGGCCGGCGAAACTCCCGTTTTTGCACGACCATCCCAAACGCCGAGTCTTGATTTACGGTCGCGAGCGCGTCGCCGGCAAGCAACGTTCGATCCGCCTCGCGCCAGAGTGAAATGTGGCCCGCGGTATGGCCCGGCGTGTGCACTGCACGCCACCCCGGCAGCGGAGGGACGGTGCCATCCCTCGGGAGCGCCCGGACGCGGTCGCCGAAATCGGAGCCGCGATCGGGAAACAGGCGTGCCATCATCGCGAGTGCACCGCCCACCGTCGGGTCCTTCGGCGGGTAGTCGGATCTGCCGGTAAGATACGGCATCTCGAGCGGATGCGCGTAAATCGGCACGTTCCAACCCGTTGCAAGCGCGAGCGCCGAGCCGGCGTGGTCAAAGTGTCCGTGTGTGAGGACGATCGCGTCGGGCCGAGCGTCGCGGCCGTAACGCCGCTGCGCCGCTCGCCGAATCCACCCGGAACAGTGCGGCAGGCCGGCGTCGATGAGGACCCACGACGTATCCGAAACGTCGACCAAATACGCATTGACGAAGACGACGCCGACCCGAGCAACGCCCGGCGCCACCTCCGTGAATTCGAGGGCGCGGTGGGGAATGGCAGACGGCGTCTCGGACAGCACCCTGGGCCTTTCCAGCTTTATTCGCGCAGATGGAAAGCCTGTACCCAAACCGATGTGGTCGACGAAGAACTCGAGCACGGCTTCCGGCCCCATGCGGGGACTAGTCCGCCCGGTCCGCATCATGTCATGCCTCGGGCCGATGGCGCGAACAGCTGCTGACTTGGGAGTCCTTTATCGTATGATTGCTGAGTTCGCAAAGCCGGCATTCCATCCTCGACGAGAAGATCGACCTCTACTTCCGCGGCGGTGCGGAACTCGTGATCGTCATCGATCCCGAGGGACGTTGTGTCGAGCTGCACGAAGCAGGGAGCCGGAACCTGTTCGCTCCCGGAGAGCACGCGCGATCGCGTATGTTCCCCGATCTCGCTATCGACGTGAGCGAACTTTTCGTCGATCTGTTTTGACGTTCATCTCGGCGCGAACGGTGAAAGCGAGCGCTCAGCCTTCCCAATCCTCGACGCGTAAACCGGCCACGCGTGAAAACTCGCCGACGTTGTGCGTGATGAGCGTCAAGCCTCTCGCTTTTGCCTGAGCGGCACTGAGCGCGTCGTAGGGTCCGATCGGCTTTCCGGCGCGAGCGAGAGTGGATCGTATTTCTCCCGCTTGCCGGGCGTCCTCAGTATCGAAGGGAAGCACCACGATTCGCATGGAGTCGATACGAGCGAGATTTTCGTCGACGCGTGCGCTCTTGTAGGCACCATAGTACAGTTCATGCAGAGCGATTGATGAGATCCCGAAATCGCGGGGCATGCGTCTCCGAACGCGGCGGATGAAGCGCGGCGTTCCCCGCAGAAGCGCAATGAGCGCATTGGTATCGAGAAGATACTTCACTCGAAGAATTCGAGCTCGGGCCGCGATTGGACGGAGGGCTCTTCTTCCAGTGCACTTACAAGGTCGTCGTCAACCGGCCCGACGAGCGGGCGAAGCCAATCCCAATCACGCGCGATCGGTTCCTAAATGATCGCTACGCCATGCCTGCGAACGCGCACCTCGTCGGTGTCGAAGCGAAACGCCTTCGGCAACCGAACGGCTTGAGACCGACCTGACCAGAACACCTTCGCCGTTTCCATCAATATCCTCATCCCCGAAGGAGAGATATATCATAAGCATATCTCTCTCTGCAAGCCGAGCCGCGCGAGATCTACGGCGGCAAACGCCAGAGGGTCCACGTGATCAGGCAGGACGCGATGCCGCGCCGCGTTGATTTCGTCGACTTCGCCGATGCGGACGTGTAGGACGGGCTTTACGACTCCGTAAGCCGGGGCTGCCGATTTGAGGTGACGAAGGGACTGTCGCCGACTGCACGGAGAAATGTCGCGCCGTGACTCGTCGATCAAAGAAGTCCTCGGAGAACGTTCCGCTCCCCGGCGTCTCGGCGGGAGAGTCGCTCGTCGACCTGCTGACGCTGCGCGGCTTTCGCCTTCACGCCGGCGCGGGTACGGAGCGTATTTACGAGCGTCTTGATAAGGACGGCGTCGGCTTCTTTGCTTTCGTCACCGCCGACTCGCCGCCGTGGCTGATCGTCGGCGCGCTGTTGGAAGTGGATATCCAGCCCGACGGGATCGTAGGGCCGGCACTCGTCGCGCAAATCTTGCACGAAGACTTCGGTCTCGTCAAAGCGATGCTGCGGCCCGAGCTTCAGAGCCTTGCGTTGCAAGTTCCGCTGCCGCTGCTTGCGCCCAATCTCATGGAGCCGTATCTCGGCCGCGCGCTCGAGCAAATCGAGGCCGCCGCTCGATTGACTCTTGCCGCGGTGCAAGACGCTAAGCCGATGCCGCACGAAAAAGCCGCCAAGACGCGCGCGGTTGCGAAGGCGCGTACCGCTGCCGCTCGCGCTTCGGGTGCGACGCCGGCCGAGAGCCGCTCGCACGCCGAGGTGACGACGTACCGCTTGAAGATCACGCTACGCGGAAGCAAACCCGCCGATCTGGCGACGCATCCTCGTTCCGAGCTCAACGACGCTGCCGAAGCTTCACCGCGCACGGCGCACCGCAGCCGCCGTCGATACGCGGCGCAGCCTCGTGTTCGGGCTTCACGTCTTGGTGCCGGCCCATCGCCCATTTCCGTCACGGGGATTCGCTGCGGCGCGCAACGACGGCACCGAAGGCATCACAGCCAGACGAAGCTGACGCTGGAGGCGGGCTGGGCCAAGGGAGCGGCGAAATTATGAAGAGAATGAGTGACGAAGACCCGGAAATGCGTCCCTACTACGGCTTCTCCGGCGCGCGGCGCGGCCCATACGTTCGCGGCTTGCTCAAGACGAACAGGCGTCGTCTCGACGCGGACTTAGCAGAGCAATTCCCAACGTCCGAAGCCGTCAACGTGGCTTTGCGTCAGGCCGTTGACACGCAACCGGAACCGCCGCACGTTCGGGCGGACTAAAGCGGCCCGTTCCGTCAACCGGAGAGCGTCGATCTTCGAAACTAGTCCAATGAGGCGACCAGGGTTTGTAGTCTGGGGTATCGCCGTGGTTTTCGGCGTGGCTTGCTCCCACCGGGATAAGGCTGCTGTACGCGTCGCACCGAATGGCGTTCCTCTCGCGCCCAATATCACGTGCGCGCTGCCTGATTGCAGAGGGTACAATGTATATCCGTATGTTCGAACCAGGTCGAGATACGGAATCGGCTGCCTCGGAAACGTCCCTCCGGGTACGACTGCAGATCCGAAACCGCCGCCGCAGAGCTATAGCGTTAGCGACATTGAGAAACGCGGCTTTCCTGCATTGACGGCAGAAGAGGCAACGCTTATCAAACGCATTCGTCACTACGTCAGTTCAGCCACGTTACGCATCGCGTGGGTGGATGCGACAACCCCCAGGGGCTTCATCGTATTCGATGCGTTTCACGGACCCTGTTGGCCGAATCCCGCGTACGAAGTGCTGAACGGCAGCTGTAACGAAATATATGAGCCCGGCGAGAATCCATATCACACGACCGCGGCTCCAGATTGTATACCATCCAAGCAGCGCCCCTGGCTAAGGCGTGATATCAACGGCTAGCCGATTGCGCGGTACAGCGTCGAGCGACCGCAGCGCAAAACGCGTGCGACGTGGTTGGGACTTTCACCGCGATGGAGCATTCGCTTCGCTTTGCGCACCTGCGCCGGCGTGAGCGCCGGGGGGCGACCGATATGCTCGCCGCGGCGCTTTGCCGCTTCCATTCCGGCGACGGTGCGCTCGCGCCGTACGTCGTGCTCGAATTGTGCGACGGCGCCGAGGACGTCGTACAGCATTCGACCGGCCGCGGTTCCGGTGTCGATGTGGTCCGTGAGCGAGCGCAGGGCGATATCGCGCTTTTGAAGCGTCTTGGCAATATCCAAAAGGTCGCGCAGCGAGCGCCCGAGGCGGTCGAGTTTCCAGACCACCAGCGTGTCGCCGGCAACCAGATCCTCGAGCGCTCGGCCGAGGCCAAGGCGCGATCGCGACGCGCCGGATGCGGAATCTTCATGAATGACGCCGCAGCCGGCCGATCGCAGCGCGTCGAACTGCAGCGCCGTCGTCTGCTCATCCGTCGAGACACGCGCATAGCCCACCAGACGCGGCGGGCCGGCTTCGATGATCTGGGAGCCAACCTGACGGCCCGAACGCGCTCCTGGGGCTTTGCTTGCGGTCGTTTTTCGCCGTTTTGAGGATTTCTGAACCGACGGCGGGGCCACGACGCCGCCGTGCCCAGGGTGAAAATCGTCGAGCGCGGCGTCGCCGGCGGAGTGCGTCGCGAGCAGTTCGTCGAGTGGGATTCCGCCTCTACGTTGTGGGACTATCTTTTGGGACACGCAAGCCGTTTCGCGCCTGGGCCGCTGAACCATCCCAAAATGGGTCGGTTCCGGGATTCACGGTGCCCGCAGGGAATTACCGTGCGGCAGACTATTGCGAGGCCTATGGACGTAGCTAAAGCGTTGCTACTTGCACTAGCTTCATTTGTCGCTCTCGCTGGCCCAGCCACCGCAGCGCCGGTGAGCCCGGCACCTGCAACCGCGGGAAGTCAAGCAACAGCCCCGGAGCCTGTGAAAGCGCAGGTCATGATCGTCGGCGTCGCTCATCTCGTCGCGCGCAAGGACGTTCACAACAGTAAATTTACCGACAGCCCCCTCTCCTCCAAGCGTCAGATGCAGATCGCTGACATCGTCCGTCGCCTTGTTCAGTTTCACCCCACGAAGGTGCTCATCGAAGCTACGATGGGAAGCCCGGTGTTTGCGGAGCGCTACAGCCGCTATCTTAAGGGTACCTATGCGCTACCCGCTAGTGAGACATATCAGTTCGGATTAAAGCTCGCCAAGCTCGCCGGGAATCTCACAATCTATCCGATCGACACGTTCGGTCCGACACTCCTTAATGACAATAGCCGCATCGATGGGTTCGTTAAGGCGAATATCGCGAGTGTTAGTACCCCCCGTGTGACGCATTTCGAAGCGCGCGGGGACGCGCTGGAACGTAACGGGGCATACCTTGAACTACTTCGTTACCTCAATACCGACGACGCCGTCCGTGCAAACGCATCGTTCTACAGCGTATTCGACGGGATGGGACGCGACGCCGACAATGCCGGGGCCGCTTACGTGTCCCAATGGTACGCACGGAACTGCTACATCTTCTCAAACATTCTCAGCGTCCTGTCCCCGGCCGATCGTGCAGTTCGTCATCATTGGACAGGGCCACGAGTATCTGCTTCGCGAGTTCGTGCGATTGAATCCGAAGTTGCGCGACGTGGATCCGCTTCAATACTTGAACGCTTGAGGTAAGCGAAAACGTGGGTTCCGAAAGGGGTCGCTTTTGGGATGCCAAGTGTTAACGACGCTTTCGAGCACCTTGCAAAAGGCAGACGAAAGCCTTGAGAAAAACATGCGCATGTGCGTCGCAATGAGCCGACCATCACTGCGAGAAAAACTCATTGAGGCTGGGTCGAACGTCAGACATCGGGAGTTTCAAATAAAGGGAGTAGAACATGCGAACGATTATTGGCGCTGCATTTGTGTCGCTTGACGGTGTGATGCAGGCGCCCGGCGGAACGACCGAGGATCCAACCGGCGGGTTTAAGTACAGCGGATGGCTGCCGCCTTATTCCGATGAAGCCAGCGCGAAGACGGTCGGCGACCTGTTCGATCGTTCATTCGACCTGCTACTAGGGCGGCGGACCTACGACATCTTTGCAGCTTTCTGGCCCTATGCCGAGGGCAACGGTAAGCCGATGGGCGAGATGTTCGACCGGGTGCGCAAGTATGTCGTCACGCGCGGCGAGAAGCCGCTGACTTGGCAAAACAGCGAGCGGGTGACAAGCATCGAAGCTGTTGCTCGGCTAAAAAGCGGTGAAGGGCCCGAGCTGATCATTCAAGGCAGCAGTACGCTCTATCCGCAGTTGCTCACGGCAGGCCTGATCGACCGATTGATCCTGATGACGTTTCCGGTTGTGCTTGGCGGTGGCAAGCGACTGTTCGGCGAAGGTACTTCAAGCGGCGCGATGCGCATGATCGACCACAGTGTGTCCGCGCGAGGGACGATAGTTGCCAGTTACGAGCCTGCCGGCCCGGTGAAGCTCGGTAGCTTCGCGAGTCCGGAGCCGAGTGAACCGGAAATTTCGCGTCGAAAGGCGATGGCGGACGGGACTTGGTGAGGCTCACACCGGTCACCGCGCGACCAGCCCACACCTCAAGACAGTGCCACCCTGCCCCCGCTGAGGGCGCATCAGGTCGTCCTTTAGTCTAGCGTGTCCGGCGGGATCGGAAGAGCGCGCGCGTCGTTAGATATTCCCAGCCACGAATCTTCTGACGAAGGTCGGGTGACGACAGTCCGGTCAGAAACGAAAAAGCCCCCTCATCGGGAGCGTTTTCGGGAATTGGCATCGTCTCTAAGCGAGCGCGAGATCTCGCGCTGAGTTCAGTACCTCGGCCGGCTTGCTATCATGGCCCTCCAGAGACTCTGACTCCGCAACAAAACCGTCCATTAGGCGATCCTCGTCGACAGCAGTTCGCGGTGTGGCTTTATCTTTTGCGGTTAGTTCAGCGCCTCGCGGCGGAGGTTTTCATTAAGAGTCATCATCCTGAACTTACAACCGTTGTGCCGATGTCATCGGTTCCACGTAGCCAAAATCAAGACCGCCAACGGAGGATCAGAAGTCCTCGTCGCCGCCACCGAGCGGTCCGAGGCCTTCGTCTTCCTCTTCGTCCTCTTCGAGTTCGGCGTCTTCGTCTTCGAGAACGTAACCCTCGTCGACGCCTTCTTCCTCCGCCGCCGGCGCTTCGTCTTCGAGAACGTCGGCGTCGAGGACATCATCACCGAGACCGCCGCCGATGCGCGCAATGCCCGTGTCGGCGTCGAGTTCCGGTGCGGCGGCCATCGCCGGGCGCGGTGCAGCTTCGGCGGCCGCGACTTCCTCGTCGCTCGCTTCGGCTTCTTCCTCTTCTTCGGGTTCGTCCGCGTCCGGCGCGGTAACGCCCTCGGCTGCGTCTTCCATCCCGATGCCGGCCGGAACGGCGGTGGCCACGGCGCGTTGCGCTTCGGCTTCGCGAGCAGCGACCATCGTTTGCGAGAGGCGTGGATCATCGTCGCCGACAAGCAGACCGATGTCCTTGGCGGTCTCGGTCATGTCGTCGTCTTGGATCTTGATCTCGATCTCTTCGCGGTTTTCGGTCAGCACCTTAACGTCGAGAGCGAGTGACTGCAGCTCCTTAATAAGGACCTTGAACGACTCCGGCACACCGGGTTCCAAAACGTTCTCGCCCTTAACGATTGCTTCGTACGTCTTCACGCGGCCCACGACATCGTCGGATTTAACCGTCAAAAGTTCTTGCAACGTGTACGCTGCACCGTAGGCTTCGAGCGCCCAGACTTCCATTTCGCCGAAGCGCTGGCCTCCGAATTGCGCCTTGCCGCCGAGCGGCTGCTGGGTGATCATCGAGTACGGGCCCGTCGAGCGCGCGTGGATCTTGTCGTCGACAAGATGCGCGAGCTTTAGCATGTAAATCATGCCGACCGTGATCGGGCGGTTGAAACGATCGCCCGTGCGGCCGTCGCGCAGCCACGTTTTGCCGTCGGCGGGGAGACCCGCGTCTTGCAGCCACTCGGCGATGTCTTCCGCATGCGCGCCGTCGAACACCGGGGTCGCAATGAACATGTCGAGCATGCGCGCAGCCCAGCCGAGATGCGTCTCCATGATCTGGCCGAGGTTCATGCGGCTCGGCACGCCGAGCGGGTTGAGCACGATGTCGACCGGCGTGCCGTCTTCGGTATACGGCATGTCTTCTTCGGGCAGCACCTTGGCGATGACGCCCTTGTTGCCGTGGCGGCCGGCCATCTTGTCGCCCTGCAAGATCTTGCGCTTCTGGGCGACGTAGACGCGCACGAGATGGCTGACGCCCGGCGACAGTTCGTCGCCGTTGTCGCGTGAGAACATCTTAACGTCGATGATCTTGCCTTTTTCGCCGTGCGGAACTTTGAGGCTCGTGTCGCGCACTTCGCGGGACTTCTCGCCGAAGATTGCGCGCAGCAGACGCTCTTCCGCCGTCAGTTCGGTCTCGCCCTTGGGCGTGACCTTACCGACTAAGATGTCTTCGGGACGGACCTCGGCGCCGATCCGGATGATACCATTCTCGTCGAGGTCTTTGAGCGCGTCTTCGCCGACGTTGGGGATGTCGCGCGTGATCTCTTCGGGGCCGAGCTTCGTGTCGCGGGCTTCGCACTCGTACTCCTCGATGTGAATCGAGGTGAAGCGGTCGTCCTTGACCATCCGCTCGGAGATCAAGATCGCGTCTTCGTAGTTGTAGCCTTCCCACGGCATGAACGCGACCAAGACGTTTTGGCCGAGCGCCATCTCGCCTTGATCCGACGACGGGCCGTCGGCCATGATCTGACCGCGCACGACCTTTTCGCCGACCGTGACGATCGGGGTTTGGTTGATGCACGTGCCGGCGTTCGAGCGCGTGAACTTCAAGAGGTCGTAGGTTTCATCCAGACCGTTTTCGTCATTCTTGACGATCACGGCTCGGGCATCGACGTGTTGGACGACGCCGTCGGCGCGCGCGAGCACGCAACCGCCCGAATCCTTGGCGGCGCGATACTCCATGCCGGTGCCGATGATCGGCGCTTGCGGACGCAGCAACGGCACGGCCTGACGCTGCATGTTCGCGCCCATGAGCGCGCGGTTGGCGTCATCGTGCTCGAGGAACGGGATCAGCGCGGTTGCGACCGAGACGATTTGCTTGGGTGAGACGTCCATTAACTGCACGAGATCGGGCGGCTCGGTGACGTACTCCTCGGCGTACCGTGCGACGACCTGATCGGCTGCGATGCGGCCGTCGGGTGCGAGCGGCGTGTTCGCCTGCGCGATGATGTACTCGTCTTCGCGGTCGGCGGTGAGATAGCGCAAGTCGGTCGAGACGACGCCGTCGCTGACCAGGCGGTACGGCGTCTCGATGAAGCCGTAACGATTGACGCGCGCATAGGTCGCAAGCGAACCGATCAGACCGATGTTCGGGCCTTCCGGCGTCTCGATCGGACAGATGCGGCCGTAGTGCGAGTGGTGGACGTCGCGTACTTCAAAGCCGGCGCGCTCGCGCGAGAGGCCGCCCGGTCCGAGCGCCGAGAGGCGCCGTTTGTGGGTTAGTTCGGCGAGCGAGTTCGTCTGGTCCATGAACTGCGAGAGCTGCGAGGAGCCGAAAAACTCTTTGATCGCGGCAACGACCGGGCGAATGTTGATGAGCGCCTGCGGCGTGACGGTTTCGATGTCTTGCACCGTCATGCGCTCGCGCACGACACGTTCGAGGCGCAGCAAGCCGACGCGGAACTGGTTCTGCAAGAGCTCGCCGACGCTGCGGATGCGACGATTACCCAAATGATCGATGTCGTCGATGTGCACGAGCGGCTTGCCGTCGGGGCCCGGCGTCTTCATCGCGACCTTGATCAGGCGGCGGATGACCGCGATCATGTCTTCGCGCGTCAGGCTCTTCTTCGTGATCGGCGGCATGGCGAGGCCGATGCTCGAGTACTCGCGCAGTTCGGGCCGCAGTGCGTTTTCGAGTTTGCCGGAAAGCTTATAGCGGCCGACGCCCGCGAGATCGTAGCGCTTCTCATCGAAGAAGAGCGACTCGAGGAGCTTTTCGGCGTTCTCGGCGTTTTCGGGTTCGCCCGGGCGGAGCTTTTTGTAAATCTCCTTGAGCGCATCCTCACGCGTCTTGACGTCTTTGTCTTTTTCCAGACAGTTGACGATCAGCGGCGAGTTGTCGAAAAGTTTGAGAATCGCTTCGTCGCTCTCCCAATTGAAACCGAGATCGGGACGCGAGAGGGCGCGCACGAACGTCGTGACGTAAATTTTTCGGTTCTTGTCGATGCGGACGCCGACGGTGCCTTCGGTTTCGTCGTTCTTCGTGCCGTTGTCGGTTTCGAATTCAATCCACGCGCCGCGGTTGGGGATGATCGTCGCGTTGTACGTCGGACGGTTGTTGGTGTCGGAATCCTGCAAGAAGTAGACGCCCGGCGAACGGACGAGCTGGCTCACGATCACGCGCTCCGCGCCGTTGATCATGAAGGTGCCTTTGTCGGTCATGAGCGGGAAATCGCCCATAAAGATTTCTTGGTCGGGGATACCTTTGATTTCGCCCGACTCCGCCGTGATCAGTCGAACGCGCACGCGTAGCGGCGCACTGTAGGTCATGTCGCGTTCGCGGCATTCTTCGACCGTATACTTCGGCTCACCAAGCGCATGCTCGCCGAACTCGAGCACGAGATTGCCCGTGAAATCTTTGATCGGGGAAATCGAGTCGAACGCTTCTTTGAGGCCGTCCGTGATGAACCAGTGGAACGACGCTTTTTGCAGTTCGATCAGATCGGGCAGTTCGAGGACGTCGGCAATCTTCGCGAAGGTATAGCGCTTACGTTTCGCGCCCGGGTCGGCAAAGCGCTCGACCGTGAACGCTGCCGTTTCAGGCGCGAAGCCGGAGGTCGCCTGGGGGACGAGCGTCGCCACGGCGCCGTCGCCTTTGGAGACCGACACGCGCTTGGAACGAGTGCTTTTCCCGGAGGACGACGCCTTTGGGGCGGACGACTTGGGAAGCACGGATTTCGCCATTATTTCTCTTGTACTCTCAACGAACGACGAGGTAACGCCCTTTGGGATCCGGGAGCCGGAAATCAAATCAGGCCAGCGAGTCGCCTCGCCCGCCTGAGCTCCACGCGGACCCCTAGGGCATAGGGGCCTATGATATCACGGACGGCAGGGTTTGAGAAGGGGCTCAGCGCTCACGGGACGTGCCCGAGCGTTCAGCGTGGCTCGACGCGACCAAGCCGCGCGTCGATGGAGCGCAATTGGGCGCGGAGGCCTAGGAAGCCCTCATCGTGCGTCTTGAGAAGGGCGTCGATTCCGTGTAAGCGGGCGTCGATTCCGTCTAGGCGGCTGTCGATTCCGTCTAGGCGGGCGTCGATTCCGTCTAGGCGGGCGTCGATTCCGTCTAGGCGGGCGTCGATTCCGTCTAGGCGGCCTTCGATTCGGTCCAGGCGCGCTTCGATCCGGTCAAAGCGCACATCATTGGCGGCTAAACGGCCATCGATCTGATCGAAGCGCCGGAGTGTCCGCTGCTCCAAGCCGGAGATGGAGGCTTGGAGGGAATCCATCCGTCCGTTCATGGACGACTGGAGCGAATCTATTCGTCCGTTGATTTTGCCGAAGCCGAGCTCGATGGCCTGGAGAAGGCTCTTGAAGCCTGAGAGTATCTCGTCATCCGTCACAGGCTCATGGTCCGGCATCGATGTTTCGGTTCCGTGACCGGGATGCGACGCCTGCGTTTACGCGGGCGCGGGCCGACCATTCCAGGCGTCTTCGAAGCGCTGCCGTAAGGCCGCAACGGCATCGACCTGCGTTGTGATGAGCCCCCAGTCGCTCTGCGCAGCCGTGTGCGCGTCGAGGTAGGTTGCATTCGCCGAGCCGATCCACGCGCGGTCGGCCGTTACGGCGAGCTTGTCGACGGCCTTGCGCGACCGGACTTCCGCACCCGCATTCTCGAGTTGCGCGAGCGCTCCACGCGCTGAGGAAGACGTGCATTCAGCAAGGTCGCACAATAAGCGGACGTGGTCGCCGGCTGCGAGACGATGCAATAACGCGGTCTCGACGGGACCCGTGCCGATATCTTCAGTAGAAAGGTCGATCTCGCCCCTGGGCGCCGCCGCAATTGCTGCCGCTTCCTGCGCGAGAGCGTCGCGCTTGGTGAACGTGAGCCGGTCGCTGTGTGCAGCCGTGCCGTCGAGCCAAGACGTAGCGGCGCGAACGTCGGCCGGGTCGTCGTCGCGCACGACGAGGTCGGGTCCCTTACGCGGAAAGTTGCGGTCGTCAAGCCACAAGACACCGTCGACGCTCGCCGCCTTTACGTGTGGCGACGTATCACCGGGCGCGATCAGCGCCGCATCGACGCCGTGCTCGCGCAGCTGCGCAACGATCCGCGCGGCTGCGGCAGCGCGGGTTCCGGTGCTATCCCCGACCAGATGTGCAGCAAGCCGAACGTGCACGTCAGCGCCGCGGTCGGCGCAGGAGGCGAGTTCGTCCGCCATGTCGCGCGTGATGGCATACGACGACAGCGCGACGTGATGCGCGCCTTTAAGTGCGGCGAGGAACGCATCGTGCGATGATAAGGTGATACTCACACCCGGTCATCGCGACGAGGTCCACGGAAAGAAAGCAACTCTTCACCGGTGTCGGGGATGGGGAAACGAAAACGAACCGCGCGGCGGTCGGCCGGCGGCTCGTCTTTCTACCTTAACTATCGTTATAGCAGCGGCGCCGTGAAGGCGTCGCAGACTTACCGGTAGCTGCCGCTGCGGGTTTGGAAACAGTCGCGGCAATAGACGGGCTTGTCGCCGCGCGGCTGGAACGGCACTTCGGCCGTCTGTCCGCACTGGCTGCAGGTCGTCTGGAACATCTCCCGGGCCGCGCCGCGCGACGAACCGCCGCCGCCGCCGTTACCGCCGTAGCTTCCGCCGCCGCCGCCGCCACCACCCGAACCACGCTGGGCCTTGCGGGCCGTGCGGCATTCAGGGCAACGGTTGGGCTTGTTTTGGAAGCCTTTGCTCGCGAAGAACTGTTGTTCGCCGGAGCTGAAAATGAACTGGCTGTTGCAATCAACGCAGTTCAGGTTCTCGTCTGTGTACATCAAGGGTCTTTCCTAGCGTCAGTTTGGATATCGACCCCGCTGAGTACCTGAGAGAGCTACTGTGGCCACCCGGTCCGCGCTGGTTTCGAGCCGGGCGGCGTGACGCCATGAGTACCCGACCGGCTGCACGGACTATAACACATTCCGACCAAAGTTGGCTGCGTTTTCATAAAAATTCCTCAGGAAGGGCCGAGGCTGTCAAGCAAGCGCCTTGCTCATCGGTTGGTGTAGGATGCCGGCGTCCCACAGGGGCACGCCGTCGTCAGTGAAACCGGCGCGCACGTAGAAGTCGCGCGCGTGAACTTGCGCGTGGAGGTGAACGCGCGAAAATCGCCGAGCGCGTGCATCGTCGATCAGCGCGGCCAGCAGTTGCGTACCCGCTCCGCGGCCGCGCGCGCCGATTTCGATCGCCATGCGTCCCACTTGCACCGAACGCGCGTCGAGCCGGTAATAGCGACCGGCGCCGAGCGGCACGCCGGCATCGTCACTTACGAGTGCATGCACGGCGTCCGGGTCGCTGAGATCGTGCGCATCGGTCTCTTCCTCGGGCGGAACGTTTTGCTCGTCGACGAAAACATGCGAACGGATCGTGAGCGCCATGCGCATCCGCTCCGCATCGCGTATGCTGAAGAGTTCAACGATCACGGTCGCGTGCGTCCTGTGCGTCGGGGCCGCACCCGAACTGTACCTCACGGCGGCGCTGCGCGCGATCGCAGACGCCGTTGACGTGCTCGTCGTCAACGATAATTCCGGAGTCCCGTGCAGCGAAAACCGTGCGGTCCTCGCGGCGAGCACATTCGCAGCGCGCAATGCGCTGTGCCTCGAAGCGCATCCGTTTGTCGATTTTGCGGACATGCGCAATCGGGCGTTCGCGCAGTTGGGGGCGCTCGCATCGCCCCCCGACTGGGTGCTGTTCCTCGATGCGGACGAAGTGCACGGAGAGCAGATGCGGTACATTGCCCGCGAAATCTTGCCCCGCATTCCCCCCGCCGTCGGCGAGGTGGATGCGTACACGTATCATTTTTTCGGGACGTATCGTTGGATAACCGACGTGGCGCGGCGCTCGGTCTTCTTTCGCTACCATCCCGACATACGCTGGGTGAACCGGCTGCACGAGAAAGTCGTCGGGGTTCGCGGCCGAGCGCTCGTCCTGCCGTATACGTACCACCATTACGGCAACGTCGTCCCGCCCGCGCTGTTAGCACGCAAACACCAGCAGTACTTCGCACTCGGCAACCGAGTGCCGCGGCCGCCCGAACCCGCCACGGCAACGCCGGAAATCTACCTCCGGAACGCGGCCGCAGTCCGGCCCTACCATAGCGGTCATCCGCAAGCAGCGCGGCCGACCCTCGCGCGGCTCGAAGCGCAGTTCGCGCACGAGTTCGCCGCGCTCGATACCGAGTTCAGCGCCCGCCGTGGCGCAGCGACCCGTGCGATCGGCGCGCTGCACGCACTCAACGAGGGCCTCCGCGTTCAGCTGCGCCGGGTGGAGCGGCCCCTCATCTACCGACTTCCGACGCGGGCGCGCTAAGCGTGAGCGCCGCGCGCGTTCATCTCGTGACCGGGATTCTGGAACGCAACGGAGCGGTGCTGCTCGTGGCGTCGCGCTATCCCAACCACGCACAGCCGCTGTGGAATTTGCCGGGCGGCAGGCAACGCCACGGCGAGTTGTTGCACGATGCATTGCGCCGCGAATTCGATGAAGAAACGTCGTTGTCCATTACGATCGACGGGCTGCGCTACGTCGCGGAGTCGTACGATCCGTCGACCGATACGCACTTCACCAACTTCGCCTTCGGGGTCAGAAGTTCGCACGAACCTCGGCTGCGAGCGCGCGACGCGCATGTCGTCGAGCTAGCGTGGGTGGCGCAGGTGCAGCTCGCAGAGCGCTTGGGTGTGGAAGTCGTACGCGAACCGCTGCTGGCCAATCTGCGCGATCCCAGCCGCCGCTATTTTGCCTTTCGCGATGCGGGGATTACCATCGAGTTTGCGGACTCACCGTAAACGAGGATGTCGACGCCGACATGCGAACGACCCGATTTTCAGCTCGGGGCATACGCCGTGTTGCCGCGTCGGACAACCGTGTCCGACCATGGCTTTGTGCCGTTACCGAGCATTGGCGGACCTAGACACCGCGACCTCATCGCCGAATGCGCCGTGCAGGCCACCGCTTACGGGCCAGCGTTCGCGCGGCATGTCGAAGAGCACGACGTCGACCGGGCGCCCACGCACGATCGCGCCGTGACGCTGCACCCTCATTTCGACGAATCCCAAATTTTCGAGCAAGCGCCGCGACGGCATGTTGGCCGGAACGCAGCACGCTTCCACCCGCTGCAAGTCCGCCGTCTCGAAGGCGTGGCTGACGACGAGCCGCACCGCCTCGCTTGCATACCCGAAACCGCGCTGAGGAGCAATGATGCTGTATCCGAGTTCGGCGGCATGACGACCGGGCTCGCCGACACGCAGCGAGACCCAGCCGATCGGACAGCGCGAGGCCGCGATGACGAGCAACCATTCGAAGCGTCCGACCGCGCGGGCACTGAACTGTTTGGGCCGCGCGGCGACGCGCCGTTCGAATTCCTCGCGCGTGTGGCGCGGAACGTCCTGGAACTCGCGCAAGCCGTTGCTCTGCATCACCCGCCACAGCGTGGCCGCATTGAGTTTGGTTACCGGTTCGAGGACCAAGCGTTCGCCGGTGAGCCGTTTCATGCCCGAGAACTCCCGCACGGGCACACAGATGGGGCGACCATTATCGCCGACGTTCGCCGATACGCTCGATGAACCGTTTCGATGATCGAGGACAACCGATGTCGGGCCCGGCACCACATCGAGGAAGGTTCAAAGGTCCCGCCATCCCGTTTGCTTTACTTAAGCAGGTAGGCGTGCCGCCACGGTCCTGCGCGCGCCAAGTACCTCGCTGCAGGGACCGTCCCAACGAAGCTTGGCCGATCACATCGGCGCAAGGAGCTACTCGGACATGAAGCAAGTCGTCAGCCGCGTCCTGGTCGGCGCGGCCTTTGGAATCTTTGGACTCGCGGTTGCCCCGGCAGCCGCCTCGAACGCCGCCGCCGGCGCCGTGCCGGAGTCGGTGAGCGCGCACATCGCAGTCGACCGCAGCGCCGCCCCGCGAATCATGGAGCGAGTTCGGGGCGCTTCGGCGCACTATATGCCGATCGGCCCCGGTGCCGTGCCGCGCATAAATCTCGAACAGCGCGCTCGTATCAACGGGTCCTCACAGTATGATCTTAGCTATTACGGCGGACCGACGGTCAGAAGCGAATCCGCCTACGACCTCTACGTCAATTGCAGTTCGTTCAGCGGCTGCTGGGGAGCGCCCGGTACGTTTTTGAGCAACCTCGCGTCGACGCAGTTCATTCACCTCTTGGATCAATACACCGGCAGTAATGCGAACAACCGCTACACGTACGCCGGCGGCATAGCGGAGAGCTACAACACCTCGGGCACGCTGCAGGATCAGGACATCTACAACATCGTGCATGCTGCCGCTTCCCAGCACGGAACGGGCTATGGCCACATTTACCATGTGTTCCTAGCGTCGGGCGTTCAGCAGTGCAGCCAGTCTGCCGGCGGCTGCTACGCGCAACAATACTGCGCGTATCACGGCGCGGTCGACTTCAGCGACATCGGCCACACGCTGTATTCGGTCGAGCCGTACCAGGGCATCAACGGCTGCATGTCGCCCAACGGCAAGCTTGCGGATTCGACGAATTCGACGCTTTCGCACGAATACTACGAGGCGATCACCGATCCCGACGTTCAAACCAACGTCGCCTGGTACAATAACACGTATGGTGAAATCGGCGATATCTGTAGCAGCAGCACCGGCTACACGACGGTCGGCGGCGTGAAGTTCGACATTCAGAAGGAGTATTCAAACCGCTATCATGCCTGCTCTTTCTCACCCTAAGGTCCTACTCGCGACGTGATGATGTACGAGCCCGGCGGGATGACCGCCGGGCTCGTACGCGGTTGTGCGATCGCACCTCCGGCTTGCGGCGCGGACCCTTCGGCGTGATAAACGACCGACATGAATACGCTCGCTGCCGGACTGCGGCTGCCATCACCGAGTGAAGTGAGGTTCGCCGGGACCGTCGTTTCGGCGCCGCACTTCTTTTACGGCTCGCGTACGCACGCGATGCATGAAGCGTTCAATGTGCGCGGCGATAACGGTTCACGCGTCGAGATCGTCGACAACGTAGCACTGGCTCCGCAGGTTCCGGTGGTCGTCGGCGACCGTATCGCGGTGCAGGGAGAACTCGTTCCGCAGACGCGCTATGGACCGCTAGTTCACTGGACGCACCACGATCCCGATCACCGCCACCAGGACGGGTTCATCGACTTGCGCGGAACGCGGTACGCATGACCCCCTTGCCGGCAGAGTCGGCAATCAGTTGCGGAATGGTAACGAAACGGTAGCCGCGCGCGCGCAGGCGTTCGATGATCGTGCGTGTAGCGCCGACTTCCTGTGCGCGGTCGCACAGACGCGGCGAAGCAGCGCGACTGTGGCGGCAGACGATCCCGCGGTTTCCATCGTGAAGTACGATGATGCTCCCGTCGGTTACATCCTTTAGGACGCGCGCGGCGATGGTGGCGTCACCCGGCTGCTCCCAATCGTCGGGGAGCGGAACGCTCCACATGATGACCCGGTAGCCGAGCGCGTGCGCTTCGTTGATGACGGCGAAATCGCGAGCTCCGAAGGGCGGCCGCATCAGATCGGTTCGCACGCCCGCGACGCGTTCGATCGCGGCGCTCGTGCGCTCGAGTTCGATGCGGATCGCCGCGTTATTCTCGACGATGAGATGCGCGTGGTCCCAGGAATGGTTGCCGACGGCGTTGCCGTCGCGCACGATTCGGCGCACGGTCTGCGGATACGCCACAACCGCGCGCCCGACCAAAAAGAACGTTGCCGGCGCGTGTTCGGCGCGCAGCACGTCGAGGATCCGATCGGTGTACGGCGGGTTGGGCCCGTCGTCGAAGGTGAGCGCGACTTCGCGAACCGTCGGCGCGCCGCGCACGAGCGTTTTCCCGAAAAGTTGATTCCCGGGCGCCTCGACCGCTTCGTACGCTGCGAAACCCGCGAGTCCGAGCGCAGCGGCGCAGACGGCGGCGACGGCCGCCGGCCGCAGAGCCCGTACCGTTTGAGATATGAGGTAGGGGTTCAACTGCGCGCCCCCAGGCGCTCGCGCGCAGCGGCGACCTTGCTCCGAAACGACTCCGGCCCGAACATCCGAAAATCGTTCACGAGTTGACCGTAGCGCGGTTCGATCAGCGCCGTACTCGAAAGCTGCAGCAGGTTCGGCACGGGCTTGTTGCGCTCGAGCCTGAGATGAAATTGATGCCCTCCGGTCGTCGCCCAGTAGTGTGGGTCGGTGAACGCGAAGCGGCGCGACCCATGCTCGGCGCCCGTTACCTGAGCAATCGCTACGGTATAGTGAATCGCCGTGTTTCCACGCGGGGGCCTTGAGGTGAGCTGCCAGATGCCGTCGCGAACCAATTCATCGAAAAGGAACGCGACGTTCACGCCCTCTTGCAGGGTCTCTTGCGGTCGTTCCCGGATCGTGATCTGCAAAAGCCGCTTACGGCCCGCCACGCGATATTGCAACGTCGACGTGCCGCCCAGGTCCGACATCGTGTAGGCCTCGCGCACGAGCGGACCCGAATCGTACGCAACCGTCATATCGAGCCGAATCTCGGATCGCTGCTCTCTAACCTGCGCCGTCTGGTTAAAATGCAAGTCCTGCGTCGTGTGGAAATAGACGATCGCTGCTCCCAAACCGATAAGAACCGCAACCAAGATGAACAGCGGGACGGCATTACGGCGTAGCACCCCCGCTCATTCGCGCTCAACCGGATAGCCCCGCTCGCCCGTTTTCAGCGGCGTCGTCGAGCACGCGGTTTACGAGGGCGTCGGCCGCTGCGTTTTCCTTGCGTGGAACGTGCGCGATGTCGACGCTTGCGAAGTTGCGCAAGAGCGCCTTCACTTTGGCGGCGAGCGGAATGAGGTCGGCGTGCTTCACCTTATAGACGCCGGTCACCTGACGCACGACCAGTTCGCTGTCGAGGCGAATCGTTATGTCACGGACGCCGAGGTCGCGCGCCCGTTCGAGGCCCGTGCGAAGCGCTTGCCACTCAGCGACGTTGTTCGTCGCGATGCCCAGATAGTGGCCAACCTCCGCGAGCACGGCTCCGTCCTCGCCGTAAAGAACGGCGCCGCTCGCGGCCGGTCCAGGATTGCCGCGCGAACCGCCATCGGCAAAAAGTCGTGCCTTCACGCATACTCTTTCCGCTCGTCACGCCGGGCGGCCCGTTCGTCACCGGTGGATTTGGCGGCGCGATTTAAATTAAGCTCCTCCCGCGAGCACCAGAGTCAGGTCGGCTTCGCGACCGATCGTTCGATTGTCCAATCGAAGCGGCGTCGCACGCGACACGGCACGTCGCGTAACGATGGCACCGCCCGAAGTATGCAGTGAGCTGCAGATACGATTACGGCCCAGTAGCTTCGCGCGGTAGAGTTCGCGGTCGGCGTCTTCGACAAGCATCGAAAAGGAGCCGTGGAGCGTGGGCACGATCGACGCGACACCCGTGCTGAGCGAAACACGTCCGAGCGTCGAACCCTTATGCGGAATCGACGCCGCTTCCAAGTGGAAGACGACGTCGCCGACCGCGGCTGCCGCAAGCGTGGCGCCCGCACCTTCGAAGAGAATGGCAAACTCTTCGCCACCGTAGCGCGACGAAGCCCGCGTCGTCGGCGTGACGCCGCCGTGCTAAGAGCGAGGCGATCCGGCGTAGGCACTCGTCGCCCTCCACGTGCCCGTACATGTCGTTATAAATCTTAAAGAAGTCGATATCGATGAGGGCTACGGGCAACGTCGTGCCGCGTTCCGCGCAGCGACGCCAAGCCGCGTCGATCCGTTCATCGAAGGCCAGCCGGTTCGATATCCCGGTGAGCGCGTCGGTGCGCGCGAGTTGTTGTAAATGCGTCCGGTCTTCGTTGCGCTGCCGCCATGCGAGGGCAACCGCAAGGGGGCCGGCCAGCACCTTCAACGCATTGGCAGCTTCGTCGCTTATCGGCGCCGAAGCCGGGAGTTCAGCGATCACCATCCCGACATCGCGGCCGTCCAGCCGCAAAGGGACGGTTAGCTGGTGCGGACCGGTGAAAGCTACGGGACGCCCTTCGTGCATATGAATTTGGACGCGGTCCGCAGCCAGGGACACGCGGAGCGCGCGCTCGAGAACCGACATCGTCTCGGACCGCGCGTGCGGCGCTTCCAACGTGGACGAAAGCGCCTCGAGAACCGTTGTAAGTCGACCCATCCTCCCAGTAGGTATCGGTCGCGTCTGTGGCTCGCTTTCGGCGTCCCGACGGCGTTTTCACATCCAGCCGATAGCGCGACGGCATCCAAATACGGCCGCTCGTCGAACTGCGCCCCATGCGCATCGTCCATGTCATCGAGCGATCCGTGCCGATCTCCCGTTACGCAGAGCCTGCGCTCGAGTCGGGCGGCCTCACGACGAGTATCGTCGCGCTGCGGACCGACGTCGTGCGCGATGGCAAACCCGTGATCGGATACGGCTTCTCGTCGATCGGCCGCTTCGCGCAGAGCGGTCTGATACGCGAGCGTTTCGCGCCGCGTTTACTCGCAGCCGATGACGAGCAGCTTGCCGACGATGCGGGAACGAATCTCGATCCCTTTCGCGCCTGGCATGTTATGCTGCACGGTGAAAAGCCCGGCGGTCACGGGGAGCGGTGCGTCGCCATCGGAACGCTGGATATGGCGATCTGGGACGCCGCGGCAAAGATCGCCGCGCTTCCGCTGCATCGCTTCATCGTAACACTCGTCCCGACGGCCCGGCACAACGACCGTGTCGCCGTTTATGCAGCGGGCGGTTACGTCTATCCATACGATGACGCCCGGCGACTCGAAGACGAATTGCGCGCGTTTCTCGAACTCGGTTACATGCGCGCAAAAATCAAGATCGGCACGTTGCCGCTCAACCAGGACGTGCTCCGCATAGAATCTGCACGACGTGTGCTTGGTTCGGGAGAGCGCCTCGCGGTCGACGCGATGAACGCTTATGGCGCACGGGACGGTTTGGAAGCGGCGGCGCGACTTGCTCCATATCGCTTGTGGTGGTTCGAAGACGTTTGCGATCCGCTCGACTTCGAGACGCAGTCAAGGGTCACGCGCGCCTACGACGGACCGGTCGCGGCCGGCGAAGCAATCTTCTCTGCAGCCGAAGCTCGGTTGCTCGATTTGCACGGCGGTCTGCGGCGCGATCGTGACATCTTGTTGTTCGATCCGGTCCACTGCTACGGGCTGCCGGGATACATGCAGATACGGGAGATATTCGAGCGCAGCGGCTGGCCACGCTCGGCTTTTTGGCCGCACGGAGGCCACCTGTTCTCGCTTCACATCGCGGCGGCTTTCGGACTTGGCGGCGCCGAGGTAAACCCGTTTGCGTTTGCGCCTTTCGGCGGGCTCGCCGACGGAGCCGTTGTTTCTGAAGGGTTCGTCGCGCCGCCCGAGGCGCCGGGCGTGGGATTTGAGGCGAAGAGCGAACTCGGCCGGCTCATGCAAACGCTCGACGCATGAGAGCCGTTAGCAACACCGCATCGGACCTCGTAACTTTTTCATCGAGAGATGTTGTCGTATGGCGCGTGATCGGCTCGCTTCTCTCCGGAATTACCGCCGTAGGTCTTATCGCGTTCGGCGCGGTGGGCGCGGCGGCGCCGCGTCCGCTCGGCAAGGCGTACGGTATTGAACCCGCCGGCGCGGGCGCGACGGCCTACGTCCGTGCGCTCGCCGCACGTGACATCGCCAGTGGTGGAGCGCTTCTTTCAGCGCTTGTGGCGCGGTCACGTCCCGCGCTGCGGGGAACGATCCTGTCATTGACGGTCATCGCTCTCGGCGATTTTACGATCGTCGCAACGTTGCGCGGGCGCGCCGCGGCGAAGAATCTCGCGGTCCATGCCACGGGCGCCGGTCTCATGCTCGCGATCTGGGCGATCCTAGGCGCGGAGACGCACGGCTAAGCGCTAGTCCACGCGGGCATCGTAGGGACCGCGAAACTTGCCGGTCGTACATGTGTGGGTAACCATCGCGCCGTCATCCTTGACGTGCAGCAGATAGCCCGGTGGTTCGAGCACGAAGCCGAGCGGTTGATTGTTGATCATATGGTGCAACAAGTGACCCTTGCGCCGGATGTGAGGGTCCGATATGTGAGCGATGATCACGCCGCCGCGCCTTTCGCAACACATGCATCTGGGCCATCTTCGGGGCGGAGACGCAGGGGTACAGCGCGAAATCCATGCCGCAAGGGACGCGTTTCCATAAGGAGTCCAGGATGAGGCTCAATCTCATTCGATCGTTGGCTATTATCGCGGTCGGATTTGCATTGCCGATGCAATCGGCGAGGGCCGCCGAATCGGCGGACGATCTCGTCGCGAAGAACCTGGCGGCACGGGGCGGCGCAGCGAAGCTCGCCGCGATCTCGACACTTCGCTTACGCGGCAAGTTTGTCGCGCCGGGCGATTTCGAGCTTACGTACCTAGAGACGCGGGACCGCGATCGCGGTCGGGCGCGCTACGAGCAAGGTATTCAAGGACTGACGCTCGTGCAAGGCTACGACGGGAAGACCGGCTGGCGCATCAATCCGTTCGAAGGGCGCCGCGATGCTGAGCGGATGTCGCGAGACGACACGTCGGCGCTCGCAGACGATGCGACGATAGACGGACCGTTGCTTGCGGCAAAAACAGCGGGCAGCACGGTCAGCTATCTCGGGCGCGAAGATTTCGAAGGCACGAACGCCTACAAGCTGCGTGTTACCGAGCGCAGCGGCGCCGAGTACGTGTACTATCTTGACCCCGACAGTTACCTCGAGATCAAGGTCGTCGAGACGCGCAAACTGCGCGGCGCGCAGCAAGTAACGCTGACGGAATACGGCGACTACGAGTTGGTCAACGGCGTGTACTTTCCGTTTGCGATCGAAAGCGGTGCGATCGACAGCACGTCGGCCGAGCGCCAGAAGATCACGATCGATAACGCTCAGGCGAACGTCCCCGTCAACGATGCACTCTTCGTCATGCCCGGAGCTCCTGCCAAATGAGAATCTCCCGTATGGTGCCCGGAGCGGCCGCTTTGGCTGCCATCGGTGCAACCGCTGCGACGTTGGCCCTCGCCGGCACCGCGCGGGCTGCAACGTTCGATTCGGCCGCGGTCTCCGGTTTAGGGATTCGCAATATCGGGTCGGCTCGGATGTCGGGGCGCATCTCGGCGATCACGGGACGCCAAGAGAAAGACGGCAAGGTCACGTTGTTTATCGGCGCGGCTTCGGGGGGCGTCTGGAAGTCGACCGACGGCGGCACGTCGTTTCAGCCCGTCTTCGACAAGCAACCGGTTCAATCGATCGGCGCGATCGCGCTCGATCCCTCTCATCCGAACGTGGTGTGGGTCGGCACCGGCGAAAGTTGGACGCGTAACAGCGTGTCGATCGGCGACGGCATTTACAAATCGACCGACGGCGGCGAAAACTGGAGCAACGTCGGTTTGCCGAACAGCGAACGCGTCGCGCGGATCGTCGTCGACCCCAAGAACGGCAACATCGTGTATGCCTGCGTGCCCGGAAAATTATGGAGCGACAGCGCCGACCGGGGGCTATATCGCACGAGCGACGGTGGTGCGCATTGGTCGCTGATTCTTCCCGGGCGCAATCTGTCGACGGGCTGCTCGTCGGTGACGATGGACCCCACGAATCCGCGCGTCCTGATGGCCGGCATGTGGGATTTTCGCCGAAAAGGGTGGACGTTTCGTTCGGGCGGCGACGGACCGAACGCGCCGTCGGGCAGCGCGCTTTACCGTTCGGCTGACGGCGGCAACCACTGGACGCGCATGACCCCTTCGACCAACCGGGGTCTCCCGAAGGGGCCGTGGGGGCGCGTCGAAGTCGCGATCGCACCTTCGAACGCAAAGGCGGTGTATGCCTTCATCGAAGGCGTACGTTCGGCACTCTTCATCTCGCAGGACGGCGGACGCAGGTGGGAAGAGGGCGACCGCAGTCAGCGCATGGTGTGGCGGCCCTTCTACTTTAGCCGCATCGTGGTCGATCCGAGCGACGACAAGCGTCTCTTCAAGATGAACTTGAGCGTGATCGTCTCCGACGACGGCGGCCACAGCTTTACCAATTCTTCGGGCGGCAGTCACGGCGACTGGCACGACATCTGGATCAATCCGCGTAACTCCAAGTACATCGTCGGCGGTGATGACGGCGGTTTGTGGATCAGTTACGACGGGGGCACAAAGTGGTGGAAGGGCGCAAACCTGCCGATCAGCCAGTTTTACCACGTTAGCCTCGACAACAAAGATCCGTATCAGGTCTACGGCGGGTTACAAGATAATTCGACGTGGGTCGGCGACAGCGCGTATCCGGGCGGCATCACGAACGACCGCTGGGAAAATTTGTACGGCGGCGATGGCTTCTGGGCGTTCCCGGATCCGAAAGACCCGAATTTTGTGTACGCCGAAGCCCAAGGCGGAACGATCGGCCGCGTCAACCGGCTGACACACGAGAGTCGCGACGTCCAGCCCAAAGCCGGGTACCACGAAAAGCTTCGCTTTAATTGGAACACACCGATTGCACTCAGCCCGAACGAACCGGGGACGATCTATATCGGTTCGCAGTTTCTCTTTCGCAGCCACGATCAAGGCAACACGTGGGAGCGCATTTCTCCGGACTTATCGACGAACGATCCGCAGAAACAGCGTCAGGAAGAGTCCGGCGGCATCACCGTCGATAATTCAGCCGCCGAGACGCACACGACCATCTATTCCATTTCCGAGAGTCCCAAGAACGGCAACGTCATCTGGGTCGGCACCGACGACGGCAACATACAAGTGACGCAAGACGGCGGCAAGACGTGGAACAACGTTGTCGGCAACATCACCGGGCTGCCGAAGGCCAGTTGGGTCAGCTGGGTTGAAGCGAGCCGCTACGATCCTGCCACCGCCTACGTTGCGATCGATCGCCACACGTTCGGCGATATGGGGACGTACGCGTACCGGACAACGGATTTCGGACGCACATGGCAGCCGCTTGTTTCCCCGCAGACGGCCGGCGTGCGCGGTTATGCGCACGTCATCAAGGAAGATGCCGTCAATCGCAATCTGCTCTTTCTTGGAACCGAGTTCGGCTTGTGGACTTCGGTCGACGGGGGCGGATCGTGGGCTGCGTTCAAACCCGATAACTTTCCGGCCGTTCCGGTGCGCGACCTCATGCTGCAGACGCGCGATCACGACTTGGTGATAGCCACGCACGGGCGCGGCATGTGGATCGTCGACGACATTTCGCCGCTGCGGGCGATGTCGGCGCAGACGCTCGATTCCAGCGCTGCATTCTTGGCAGGTCGGCCGGTGCAGCAGCGCATCGAAGGCAACGGCGGTTGGGCCGACGGCGACGCGTCGTACGCGGGCGAGAATCCACCCGCAGGCGCGCTCATCAATTACTTCCTGCGTACACGCCAAGTGATCGGTAAGCTGACGGTCGAAATTCTCGATTCGTCGGGGGCGGTCGTCGATACCGTTTCGCCCGGCATACGCAAGGGGCTCAACCGCATCGAGTGGACGATGCGCACAAAGCCGCCGCGCGTGCCGCCCGCTGCACAACTCGCCGGAGCTTCGACGCAAGGGCCGCGCTTTTTGCCCGGTACGTATGCCGTGCGATTGACGCGCGCCGGTGAAGCTATCACGATGCCGCTGACGGTCGAGCTCGACCGGCGCGCATCGTATACGGTTGCTGACCGTAAAGCGCAGTTCGATGCCGCCAATCGCATCAAGGCGCTTTTCGGGCGCATGTCCGATCTCGTCGATCAGATCGTGGCACTGCGTGCGCAAGCCGCGGCAAGCGGCGCGAAGCTTCGTGCCGGCGATCCGCTGCGCGCGCAGCTCACACAGTTTTCAGACCGCGCCGATGCGTTGCGTAAGCAAGTCGTCGCCACCAAAGAAGGCGGCGCGATCACCGGCGAAGAGCGCTTGCGCGAACAAGCGGACTACGATTACGGGGCGATCATGTCGACGGAAGGTGCGCCCACGACGTATGCCGTCGCGCGCATCGACACGCTCGATCGCGAACTCTCCGATGTTGAAACTAGCTTCTCCACACTGACGAAGGACGATCTCGCGCCGCTCAACGAGAAGTTGCGCGCGAAGTCGCTGCCCGCTCTCACGGTTGCCGCAGCGACGATCGACCCGAACGCGGCCCGGGGCGGACCCATCGACGCGTTATTCCGCGGCATCGTCGGTTCACAGTTCCGCGGTGCGCTGGGGTCGCTCATGCTGCGGAGCGATCGATGATCGCTTCAGTCGCCGACGATCGGTTCAGTTGCCGACGTCGGTTCAGTCGCCGACGATCAATTCAATCTCCAACACGAGTAGACGTGCGACGACGGACGGAATCTACAATTCCGACGTTTCGCGCGTTAGCGAAGCGTTGACTCGCTTCGGAGGCGGCATGTGACGCGTTCCGTTCGTTTTGCATCTGTCGCAGGGCTGTGGCTGCTCGGGCTCGCCCTCGCCTGCGGCGGCGGCCGCACGTTCGCCGCACCGGAACGCTGGTCCGATGTCACGACGTGGGGCGGGACGCTGCCCCGGCCTGGCGCCGACGTGTACATCGGGCGCGGGCGCACGGTGCTCCTTGACGTCGACCCGCCGCCGCTCGCGCGGCTGGTTATCGACGGGCGGCTGCTAGTCGCCCGTCGCGATCTGCGTCTGCGAGCCGGCGGCATCAGCGTGCAGGGATCGCTTGAAGCCGGCAGCGCGTCGCTTCCGTTCGAGCACCGCCTGCGCATCGTGCTGGACGGCGCATCCGCTGCAGCCGGCACGCTTTCGATCGCAAACGGTGGACGGCTCGAATTGTTCGGCGCCAAACGAACGGCGTGGCTGCGGCTCGCCGCGACCGCCGAGCCCGGCGCGCGCGAACTATCGCTCGAAATCGCGCCGCAATGGCACGCGGGAGATCGCATCGCGATCGCGCCGAGCGGTTACGATGCGCGCGAAGCGGAGGAGCGCGGCATCGTTTCCGTCGAGGGAACGCGCGTCGTGCTCGACCGGCCCCTTCGCTACCGCCATTGGGGGACGCTCGCGTCGGGAATCGACGAACGCGCCGAGGTCGGCCTGCTTACGCACGCCGTCAGCGTGGAAAGTGAATCGCATGCCGCGGCGCGGGGTCTCGGCGGTCAAGTGCTCGTGTTGCGCGGCGGTATGCTCGAGGCATCGGGCGTTACGTTCGAAGGGCTCGGCCAACGTGGCCGGCTCGGGCGTTACCCGATACATTTCCATCTCGCCGGCGATGCGCGCGACTCGTTTGTGGAAGCGTCGAGCATCGTGCACAGCCAGAATCGCTGCGTCGCGATTCACGGCTCGAGCGGAGTCGTCATTCGCGATGACGTCGCATTCGATACGATCGGACACTGCTATTTTCTCGAGGACGGCGTCGAAAGCGGCAACACCTTCGGGCAACACCTTCGAAGGTGACCTCGGCATCCTGACGCGCGCGGCCGCGCCGCGGGAAGCGATTCTGACTTCCGATCTGAAACCGGCAACCTACTGGATCACCAATCCCGCAAACGCCGTGCGCGGCGACGTCGCCGCCGGGTCCGAGGGCATGGGGTTTTGGTATAACTTATCGCCGCACCCGACAGGGCCCTCGGCCGACCAAACGATCTGGCCTCGACGTACACCGCTCGTTGCCTTCGCGGGAAACGTCGCGCACTCGAACGAGGACAACGGTCTGTTCGTCGACATCGAGCGCAACCCGCCGGGTGTGAGCGAAGCGCCGAACTATGATCCGCCCGTGATAGCCGACTTCAAGACGTTCACGTCGTATAAAAACCGCCGGCGCGGCGCGTGGCTGCGCGGGACGAAGCTGCGGCTCACGCATGCAGCGATCGCCGACAACAGCATCGGCGTCACGTTCGCAGGCTCCGATGCGGTGCTGCAAGATTCACTCGTCGTCGGAGAGAGCGGCAACGAGAGGGGCCGCCGAAACCGTTCGAAGCGGACTTCCCGATCCGAGGATTTGAATTTTACGACGGCCGCGTCGGCGTTGAGCGCACGCGCTTCGTCAACTTCACATCGAATCTACGGCGACGAGCGAGCGCCCTCGGCACGCTTCAATATTCGCCGTTCTTTACCGATCCGACGAACTACGCAAGCGCGTTGACGTTTAGGAATGCAGAGCCGGTCTTTTTCGGCAAGCATCCCGGAGACAAAGACAAGCTCGGGGCCGACGGCTATCGCGGAACGGTGTTTCGCGACCTCGACGGCTCGGTAACGGCAAAGGCAGGCGCAGCCGTAGTTCTCGATACGCCGCTGCTCGCCGACGCTGATTGCCGGCGGCACGCTGTCTGGAACGCGCTCGTCTGCGACGCCGGGTACGCGAGCATTTTTATTATCGGTGTCGACGCCGGCCGACATTCGCCGGGACCGGTGCGCATCGCAAGCGCGCTCCGTCCAGCCTATCTGACGCTGTACGGAAACGCACAGCCCGGTAAGGATGCGATGTTTCAAACCAACGTGCGCGCAGGCCGACGCTACGTCGTGACCTTCGCGCACGGTTTTCCCGCGCACCTGCGCATCGGGGTTCACGCGCTTTCCGCGCACCGCGACCTCACGCTCGTGTTTCCCCAGGCACCGCCCGGCGTCGTTGTGCGCGACGATCGTGAACCGGCGCAAGCGGTGCCGGCTCGACGCGAAGGCAGCGCCCTCGTCGTTGAGGTTAGCCGCGGCCCTCTCGACTTCACGAAACCCGCATTGGCCCGGGTTAGTGCTTCGGTGCGATGCGCTGATGACGCGGGAGCGTAATCGACCGACGACGCAACGCGCGGTCGGCGATCATGGTGCCCACGTCTTCCATGGTTCGTTCGCTCTCGTGCGGGGCTTTGAGGCCGCGGAAGCATGCGCTGGGCCGCCGGACCATCGAGGCTCCGAGCGGTTCAACGATCGTGTTGCGCGCGCTCTTTGCGGCGCTCGGTTGGGTTTCGGGGAGACAGTTCAGCGGGCTCGTCCGCTTCGAAGAGGACATCGTAGCGCAGTGTGCCCGCTTCGGTCACGCGAACGCCCGCGGTCGGAATGTGCGGGCGTAGTTTGCCGTCGTGCATGAGATGACGTACGTCGACGCCGTGCAACAGAGAGGCAGCGTCGGCGATCAGGCGACGGTGACAGCGCCACCAAACCGTTTCCGAACAGAGAACCGCGGTTCGCGCGGTTGCGGCCTCGCGCAGCAGTTGCGCAAGCGCATCGGCGAAGGCGCCCGTTTCCATGTAATCGGCGTAAGCGCGGAAGGCCGGATGGCGTAGCGCGACGTTGCTGCTCTTCGGGTCGGGTTTGCGGAAACCGCCAAGCGCGGGGCACCACGTGTACCGGCTCGCGCTGCGCTCCGGAATCCAGCACTCCATCGCTTCGCGCCAGAATTGGGAATGACGGCGACTCTTGGGAACGGTGCGGACGTCGACGGTCGAGTCGATAGCGGCTCCGCGGATCAATGCGGCGAGTTCTTCTTCGCTTGCGGTTCCGTGTCCGAGGGTGAGCAGGCACTGCGCCATTGCGCAGACTTCGCGTCGCGCATAGCGTAGCGCCTGGAGCTTCGCATATCGCCTTCGCGTGTCGGTTCGCCGGGGAACCGCAAGAAGGGCTTCGAAGCGTTGCGATCGGAGGGTTTCGATGCGTTTTCATCTTCTCACGATCCTGGCCGCGTGTACGGTAATGCCGAGCGTTGTGCTTGCTCAGGCAAGTCCTAGTCCGACGCCCGAGGCGTCGCCGAGTGCATCGAGCGCCTCACCCGCCGCGACGATTGCGCCCGGCGCGGCAAGTTCTCCCGCGGCCGGCAGTGTTGATCCAGCGATCACGGCGCGTGCCAAAGAGTGGGCGCATCGCATTGCTAAGGACGATCTGGACCGCTCGCAACTCGATGCGCAGATGAACGCCGCGCTCACCGATGCGGTCGCCAAGCAAGTGGCGGGACAAGTCGCGCCGCTAGGCGATCCGACCTCCTTTACGTTCGTCTCGAAGCGAACGAGCAATCTCGGCACGCTCTACGTGTATCGCGTGACCTTCAAAACAGCCACGCTCGATTGGCTCTTTGCACTCGACCCGACGGGGAAAATCAACGGGATGTTCTTCCGACCAGAGGCGCCCGCTTCGTAAGAAATGGCCGCCCGCACGCGCTATCGTCCTGCTAGCCCGGTTTGGGGAAGTAGTCATAGCCACGTCGCTTCCAGGGCGGCCGGACCGGTGAAGGCAAGAACTGCAGCGACGACAAGCGCGATGCACACGCCTTGCCATAGACTTGCAACGAGTACGTCGAGTATTTCTGGGGCATCGGCGATCATCGCGACTTCCTTCTGCGCTCGATCATCCGCTTGAGGTCGCCGATGTCCTTGTCGGACAAGCGCTCATCTTCTAACAGTGTGAGCGCCAGAACTCCGGGCGAACTCCCGAAGAAACGCTCGAGTAGAGTTCGCCGATGCCACGATCGTCGGAACGAGGCGATCGGCGAACGACCTTCATCGGAACCAGATACGTGGATGAAGTTCTTCTGACGGTTGCGGGCGAGGCAGCACCGGAGTCCGTTGAAGCCGGCGATCGTGGCGCGATCGCGATATATCGCCAAGCTCAAAAAGAAGTGCGCTCGCCGCCAAAGTTCAATTCTTTCGCGGATCGATCGTCGCACTCCAAACGAATTCCGCGACTGGGAATAGCGCGGGACATCCCGTTCTGCTACTGTCCCAGTTCAGGCTCATCGGGATAGTGTTAGGCGTGCTCGCCGCGTTCTACGCCGTCCGGTGGGCGTTCCGCGCGCGACCGCCAAGCGAACCGCAAGACGTCCGGTAACGCGAATCGTCCGCTCGCGGCGCTGCGCAACCGCTTCGGCGAAAATGATCTCGACACCGTGCGGTCTGCGGTTCGGGCTGAGGGGCGCTCCAATCAACCGCGCATTACGTGTGGCGAAGCGTCATGACTCTGTCGCCGCGCGAAAAGCGGCCACGCGCGCTAGGGCTACGCGGCGGGGCCGACCGAAGTGTTCGCCATGAACGAGATATCACCGGCGCAGCGTAAACGCATCCTCGAACGTTTGCGCGAAGGACGATCGCTTCGCGCGATCGAGGCCGAGACGGGCCACCGCCGCGAGACGATCGGGCGGTACGGCCGCGAGGCAGGATTGCTCCCTCCCCTGAGGCGGAGCAGCGGAACTGAACGAGCGACGCCGTCGTCTTGCCTTCGCACTCGCTCGCCGTCGCGCGGAGCCGAACGATCGGCCGACCGCATCGTGCGCGGAAGCCGCGTGACCGGGTGAAGACGCTTATCCTTGGCGGCACAACGTTTCTCGGACGGCACTTAGTGCGTGCGTTAGTCGAGCGTGGACACGAGACGTCAATCTTCACGCGCGGAAAAGAGCGTGGCGACGATACGCTCGCGCTCACGCGATACGTCGGCGATCGCGACGGCGGTTTAGGCGCGATCCCGCGCAATGGCTGGGACGCCGTCATCGACACGAGCGGCTATGTCCCCGGAATCATCGCATCATCGTGCGCGCACCTCGCGAATGCGGGCCGCTATCTCTTCACGTCGTCGATCTCGGTCTACGATCCGAGCGCCGAAATCGTCGGCGACGGCCACGCGCCGTACACGCCACGCATAGCGGACCTGGCCGACGATGATCCTCACAACTACGGGCCCTCGAAGAGACGCTCGGAAGACGTCGTGCGCGCCGTCTTCGACGATCGGGCGGTCCTCGTGCGCCCGGGTCTTCTCGTCGGACCGTACGATCCCACCAATCGTTTCACGTATTGGGTCGATCGCTTCACCGAGGGCGGCGACATTGCCGTCCCCGGACCGCCGCAGCGGTACGTGCAGTTCATCGACGTGCGCGACGCGGCGACGTTCATGGTGCGGCTTCTCGAAGATGAACGCTCTGGAATCTACGACGTCACTGGTCCGCCGAACACGATAACGATGGAGGAGCTTGCGAAAACGGCGCATGGAACGCTGAAAGCCGACGCGAATTTGGTATGGATCGACGAAGACTTTCTGGAGTTGAACGGCATCACCGGATGGATCGACTTGCCGCTGTGGATCGGCCCGTCGGCCGGATGCCGCGGCTTCATGAACGCCAACGTCGACCGGGCCCTTGCGGATGGTCTTTCGCTCAGACCGCTCGCGCAGACGATTCGCGACACGCGCGCCTGGTCATGTACCGTCGGCGATCAGACACCATCGAACTCACAGGCTGGAATCACGCGAGAACGTGAGCGCGAAATTCTTGCCGGATGGAGCGCCACCATGGTGGCCGAGAACTCATCGGCGGCGAGCAGCTCGATGGCAAAGAAGTCGAGCCGGGCTTTGGAACGTAAGTAGCTTACCGAACCGCGAAAAACGGGAGGCTTTACTCATTGCGTAGCGGCCGCGCGTGGCATCTTTGACTCTCCAGGAACATGTGGGCTCTCCCCTGGATACGTCTAGTTGTGGTTCGTTCACAATTTGTTTTGTCTGCGTCGGCAACACTGGTGGCAAATTCCCGCTTTGCTGCCGCCTCTGCAGCTGTTGATCGAGCAACGGAAGCGATTGCCGCCGTTGAACGAAAAGTGCGCGCGCGCATCGGTCTTGCTTGCGCTGAGCGATTCGCATGGCTTGCAGGGCGAACGCGCTGGCCGGCGGCTCGTAACAGGCTCTTCCGATGCATGTTTGGAGCCGGCGACGTGTACGCGAGCGAGCGCTCGGGGATGGTCGCCGACGTAGCGTGGGCGCATCTGCACGGGGGCGATGTCGCCACCGCAGGCGCGCTGATGGGTTCCGTGGATATCGACGGTGTCGGCGTCGGCACCGGAATCTTTCCGCAGTCCACACTATTCGTAGCGGCCGTCGTCGCGGGCGCGCAGCACGACGACCTCCGAGCCGAGGCCGCGATCGCGCGCGCAATAGCGATTATCGATGAATTGCGTGAAACGTTGGAAGACGATCAGTCGCGGACCGAGTACACGAACGTGCCGATAAACGAGCATATCCGAGCCGCTGCCGCCGGACATTGGCCCAGCATCGTCGGCGCAGGAAGCGTCGCCGCGCGCACACCGCATCGCCGGCCCGGCCGCTCCCGCGCGGCTCGACAACCTGTGCCGAACCAATGAGAGCAAACGACGCACCCGCTGCTCGCGCAGTGAACGATGTGCGTCACTATCGCGTGGTTCTGAGCTCCGCGGTCTCCGCTTTCGCCATAGACCAGGGCGCGAAATGGCTGGTGGTCCGCTCACTGTCGCCGGGTGAAAGCCGCGATGTCGTGTCTGGGTTGATTTCGTGGACGTTTGTGGAAAATCGTCGCGGCGCTTATGGACTTTTCGGCGACCATTCTTGGCTTCTCGCTCTCATGGCCATCTGCGTCCTCGTTGTCTTCGCCTACACGTTTCGTGACCACGTAGCAAGCTCGAAGGTCGCGCAAATAGCCTACGGCATGATCGTGAGTGGCGCAGTCGGCAACATCGTCGATCGCTTGCACTACGGGTTCGTCATCGATTTTATCTCCGTACGCACATTACCGATTTTCGAAGTCTTCAATGTTGCTGACATGTGCGTGTCGCTTGGTGTTGTCCTACTGATCGGTTTGAGTTGGGTCGCCGCGTCTACGCACCAGAGCCGGCACGATCCAAGGCGCCGAGAAGGCGGTAACGATCGCTGCGAGACCCATTGCGACCCCGGAGACGGCGCCCGCCAACTCGCCTTCGAGGACGGCTTGACTCGTGCCGATGCCATGCGAGATGGTACCGAAGGAGAGACCGTGCGAACGGCAGCCGCACGTTGATTGCATCTAAAAGCGTCGGCCCGAACATCGCGCCGATCACACCGGTCGAAATGACGAAGAAGCCGGCCAACGCCGGACTCGCATGCACGAGCGGAGCGGTCTGGACGGCGACGGCGGCGGTAACCGACTTGATGGCGAGTTCCCGGATGATGTCATTCGGGATGAAACCACTTCGCGAGAGCGATCGCCGCAAGCATCGTTGAGCGCATTCTTCAGCGCTATGCGGCGGTTCTTGTAAAGCGGAATTGCTAACGACACGGTCGCCGGCCCGAGTAACGTGGTGACGGCGAGACGAACGGGAGCATACTGCGCATATGTCATCCGGCCGGCAATCAACGCAGCCGCAAGAAAGACGGTTGCTGTACGGACATCAGCAGTATTTGTGCCATCATAGAATTTGAGCGGAATGGGTTGGTCCCGGCAATGCAGATCATAAGAGCTCCTTCCGAGCACAAGCGTTGATCTTCACAAGATAAGCCCCAGCCGTCCGCAGAACGTCCGAGCCCATGCAGATGCCCGCGCTGCCGGCCCGAGGCGCTCCCGTTCTCACGACCGAGAGGCTCGTACTACGCGCGCATCGAGCCGAGGACATCGACGCCTGCGTCGATGTGGGCCGATCCGTTAGTGACCCGTTACATCGGCGGAAAGCCGTCGACGCTGCAACAGACGTGGTTGCGTATGCTGCGATACCCCGGGCTCTGGGCGCTGCTCGGCTTCGGTTACTGGGCCGCCGAGGAAAAAGCAACGGGCGGATTTGTCGGGGACGTCGGCTTTGCCGATTTTAAACGCGACTTCGTTCCTTCGATCGCAGGGATTCCCGAGCTCGGCTGGGTGCTCGCGGGACACGCGCACGGTAAAGGCTTTGCTACCGAAGCCGTTCGTGCCGCGCTCCTCTGGGGTGACGAGCATCTCGAGCCGCCTCGGACGGTGTGCATCATCGCCGCCGACAACGCCGCCTCGATCCGCGTCGCCGGAAAATGCGGTTATCGCGAAATGCAGCGCACTACCTATCTCGACGAGCCGACCATCCTTTACTCGAGGCTGCGGCCGGAACGGTTAATTGCTTCTCGAGGGTGACGATGTCGTCGAGCAGGCTCGTTCCGTCGGCAAGCCGTTCCTTATCGTAGATCACGAAGCTGCGCGCATTGCGCTTCAAGATCGTCGTCGTGCGCGCGTACGGTTGACCCTCCGCAAACGCCGCTACGCTCGTGAACGTGATACGGCCCGCACGCCAGTCGTCACTCGACACGAAGGTTCCGTACGAAGGGTTCGCTTCCAGCCGCACGAGCGTCCAGTGGTTCCCTAGTTGATCGTAGGTGATGTAGATGTAGTCGCCCGCGTGGCGGTCGGCGCCGAAAAGCCAGCGACCGTGCATCAGTGGTGCGAAGACGTACGTCGCGGCATCGCTCGTTTCCCGATGGGGACCGATGTGCCGAATGACGCGTGCGTTCCAGGTGCCGGTCATCCATGCGATTCGTGCAAGCTGCACGATTGGGCGCGCGAAACTCGCGCGGATGGCCGGATCGGTCAACGCTCGCCGGATACTCGAGATCGCTCGAGGTTGGACCGTCGCCGTGGGCGCAGCCGTGGCGATCAGTGAGCCCAACGCCGCAGCCACAACGAAAACCCCGAGCCTGAAGGCCAGGGAAAGAGCGCCTCGCACGTGCGGGCCATTCCGCGGACAACACCACGATTTCTTCCCGGAGCCGCCTCAAGACGGCGTCGGCACGAAATGGTTTCCTTCGGTCTGGCGGGGTGCGGCTGCCATAGGAAGTAAAGGACGCGCGATGCTTGCACCTCGCGTGGCTTATTTTTCGATGGAGATTGCGCTTGAGTCGGGAATTCCGACGTACAGCGGCGGACTGGGAGTGCTGGCGGGCGACATGCTGCGTTCGGCTGCGGATCTCGCGATGCCCGTGATCGGCATCACCATGGTGCATCGGCACGGTTATTTCGCACAGCGGCTCGACGAGCACGGGCAGCAGCACGAACGACCCGACTCGTGGGATCCGAGTGCGACGCTCGAACGCGTCGAAGCGTTCGTTACCGTCGAAATCGATGGGCGCCCGGTACGCATCGGAGCGTGGCGCTACCCGCTCGTGGGACGGGGCGGCGCATGCGTGCCGGTGCTCTTGCTCGACACCGACTTTGCGGAGAACGACGCGGCAGCGCGCGCACTCGTCGGATCGCTGTATGGCGGCGATGAACGCTACCGTCTCGGGCAAGAGATGGTACTCGGCTACGGCGGCTATGCGCTGCTTGAAGCACTCGGACTCGAAGGCGGCATCGCGACCTTTCACATGAACGAAGGCCATGCCGCGCTCTCGGTTGCCGCCGCACTCGAACGACGGCAGCGCGAACACAACGCGCAGGAATGGTCGGAGGATGATCTGGCGGCGGTCCGACGCCGCTTCGTTTTTACCACGCATACACCCGTGCCGGCCGGACACGATCGCTTCGATCCAGCGCTCGCACAGGCAGTCCTTGGCGAGCGCCGCGCGCGGCTGGTCGCGTCGCTCGGCGCCGTGCACGACGGTCTCGTCAACATGACATATCTTGCGCTACGCGGCTCGCACTATACGAACGGCGTCGCGATGCGCCACGGCGAGGTCTCGCGGGTACTCTTTCCCGGCGACACGATCGGGGCGATCACCAACGGCGTCCACGCCGGCCGGTGGACGGCCCCGGCATTCGCAGCACTCTTCGACCGTCGGATTCCCGGCTGGCACGATGACAATGCGTATCTGCGTCATGCAGTCGGCATCGCACCCACGGAAATCGCTGCCGCGCATGCGCAATCGAAGATGGAGTTGTGCGCGATGGTCCGCGCGAGTAACGGGATTGAACTCGATGCGGCGCACCTCACGATCGGTTTCGCGCGGCGCGCCGCTGCGTATAAGCGCGGCGCGCTCGTCTTCTCCGATCTCGAGCGGCTGCGCACGATCGCGCAGCGCGTAGGGCCGTTGCAGTTCGTGTTCGGCGGCAAATCGCATCCGCGCGACGAAGATGGCAAAGCGGTCATCCGCCGCATCTTCGAGGCGGCGCGTGCTCTCGAGGGCAGCGTACGCGTCGTGTATATCGAGAACTACGAAATGTCGACCGCTGCACGCATCGTCGCGGGGGTCGATGTGTGGCTCAATACGCCCCGCGCACCGCTCGAAGCCTCGGGCACGAGCGGCATGAAGGCAGCGCTGAACGGTGTGCCGAGCTTGAGCACCGTTGACGGTTGGTGGGTCGAAGGTTGCATCGAGGGAGTGACGGGTTGGGCGATCGGCGACGGCCACGCAGATGCGAGCGACGCGGCCGATGCGGTGGCGCTGTACGACAAGCTGGAAAGGGTCGTCGTTCCGCTTTACTACCGCGATCCCGATGCGTACGCGCTCCTGCGCCGCAACGCGATCGCGCTCAACGGCTCGTACTTCAACACGCAGCGGATGGCCGAACAGTACGCACTTGGCGCGTACGGTCTCTTCAGCACCGCCGCGCAGCGGCATCCCCTCCGCGAAGCTGCGTTCCCTGAACCGGGGTTTGCCGCGCATAACGCCGCCCTGTGAACAACCGGCCGCTCATTGGAGCGGCTACGCGAGTGCGCTACGCCACACGCCGCCCAATAAGCGTCGCGAGATAATGTGTGTTTTCGCAAACATACGAGTGGCGCAGCGTACGCGATCGTTACTCGGCCGGCAAGCGACTCTCACGGAAGCCCTCCGGCTTACCGAAAATAGAACCAGTCTGGAGTGCTGGGAGTGCGATTGCTCGCTCGAAGTCATAGATCCGTTTCGCCCAGCGCGGTGCTTGTCTCGCGCTCCTTCTTGGGGCGTCTCGCACTCGTCATCATCATTTTGGGTGTACCGATCCTCGGTACGAGCTTCGTCATGGTCTCACAGCTCAGCGCCGATATCAAGACGGCGAGGAGCGAACGTGCTGCCCTCATCACATTCGGCCGCGTCGCTTCACTTCAGCCGGTCGTCGAGTCGCTACACCGCAGCCTTGGGAGCGGAAACCCGGCTACGGCCTCGCAGGCGCGCGCAGGGCTCGATCGCGCTGTGGTCCTCGTAGATGATGCCGGACTAATCGACGAACTACCGCCTGCGGGCCGAACCCATTGGAATGAATGGCGCAGGCTGTGGACCCGCGAACGTTCGGCACCGACCGCCGCAGGTCTTGATAATCTGCTTGACCGCTTAGTCGAAATCTGCGCGAATATCGCAGATGATGCTCCGCTCGATTACGACCCGAGCGACGCGGTACAGAACTTGGTCGCCATGCTGTTGCGCTGGGAGCCGCAATCTCTGGCGGCGCTAAGGCGAACGGCCGATACCGCAAGCGGGACGCCGAGCCCGCGGCTCGGCCCGCATGCGGTTGCCATGCTCGCCACGGACCGCGCCGTGGAGGGTCAACCGCTTGCGCAAATCGCTGGCGCGTTTCCCATCGTTATGGCTCTTGAACCGTCTGCGGCTCCCCGCCTCGCTCCGCTCTTTCGCACGGCGACAAGCCGCACCACCGCCTTCGAAACACGCGTAAAAACGATTCTCGATTCGGACACGCGACCGCCGAGCGATTCGGCTCACGTTGAGTCACTCGTGCAACACGCGATCGATGCACGCGAACGCCTCTGGTTCCGCGATATAACGGTGTCCGATGGTTTAATCCTGCAGCGTTTGAACGCACGCCTGGTCCAACGTAGAATCACCGTCGCACTCTCGCTGCTGGCCGTGCTTTTCGGGACTGTCGGCATTGTGTTGATCGGACGGTACATGGCCAGGCGCGATCGAATGGAGTTAGCCTCGACGAAGCTCGAACGCGAAGCGCTGTCGGCCGAACTGCAGCGCGTCACCGCCGAACGTGCGCTACGGCTACAAGAAGCACAATTCAAAACGGTCTTCGACAATACGAACCTGGGGATCGCCATCTTCGACGAACGCGGCACGCTGGTCGACCATAATGCCGCGGTCGATCGCATCATCGGTAACACCGCCGCAGCTTTTCTGAGGCAGCTGCCTGAGATTGCAAGGTTCGAAGCGATGCGCCTCGATTCTTTTACGCATGAAGAGTGTCGCGTGGTGGAGAGCGGACGAACACAGTGGTTGGAACTGACCTTTTCGCGCGTCTATCAAGACGGCGCTTGTCGTATGATTATCTTGCTGCTGCGAGATGCGACCGAAGAACGGATGCTGCATCAACGGCTCTTACATGATGCAAATCACGATAGCTTGACGCTGATTGCAAACCGCGCGGCGTTCGATCGGGCCCTTGAGGAACAAGTTGCCTGCTGCCGGCGCGGCGAGCCCTTTGTGTTAATGTATGTGGACCTCGACCGCTTCAAGCCGATCAACGATACGTACGGACACGCCGCCGGGGACTTTGTCCTGATCGCGACAGCCGAGCGCCTACGCACGGCCCTTGCCGGGGAGGACCTTTGTGCACGTTTGGGCGGCGACGAATTCGCCGTGATCGTGCGGCACACGAGCGATCGTTCCGCGATCGAAACGATCGCCGCTCGCATCGTCTCGCGGATCGCCGCACCCATCCTGTTCGGCGACACGTCCATCTCGGTGACTGCCAGCATCGGAATCGCGTCCGGCCTGCAAGGAGACGTATCGTGTGAGCAGATCAGCCGTGAGGCCGACGCGGCACTCTACGCCGCCAAGGAACGGGGAGGAAACATTCACGTCGTATTCGGTCCGCCGGGCGAACGGGAGCAGCCCGCCAACCGCTCCCACGCATTAGCGAAGGCCCGAGGACCGCTCGTGGACGCTTTAGTGCTAAACCGCCTCCAGTTCGGATAGAGCCGACGCCCGGAAGGCTACGGTTCGGCTTACGGAAGCTTCGGTGCCAAACCGTCCCCGGTTCGGATAGAGCCGATGCCCGAGGCCTGGTCGTAGCCCCGCTTTGCAGAGTAGCCGAAGTTGTTGCCTCGGGTGATATCGCGGTAGTACGTGTAAGTCGACTTCTTAAAGGTGCCGTAGAGGCTCGGGTTGAGGAAGCCGGCACGTGCGCCGCGAACCTCGGCGACCTGCGTCACGTACGCGGTGAAGATTGGAGACGACCACGAGGTGCCCCCGACCGGGCCGTCCCAGGCTCCGTTGAAGTAGAGCGACGTACCGTAGCTCGGGTCTGCGGAGAGGGCGATATCGGGTTGATTGCGGCCGCTCGTAATCACGCCGCCGATACCTTGCTGATACGACGGCAGCGCGAACAACGTCGAGACACCGCCGCCGCCGGCGCCGCCGTTGGAGTTCCAGACGACTTCGCCCGCCCAGTCCCCGGACGAGTTGACTTGCAGCGACGTTCCGCCGACCGATACGAATTCGGGGTCGCCCGCCGGAGCGGAGACGCCTTTGGAACCGTTGCAGCCGTTGGAGCCCGAATCGCCCGAAGATGCCGCGAACGTGATGCCCTTAGCGGCGCCTTGCGTGGCGATATGGTTCGCCGCCGTAGCAAAACCCGTGTCGCCGTTCTCGCAACCGCCGAAGCTCGAATTGAGAACGTCGACCTTATTGGCCGAGACCGCCGCGTTGTAAGCGTCTTCGAGATATTGATCGGTCGGTTGCGGAAACTCGTACACGACGATATTGGCGCCCGGCGAGTTGCCCAGAATCGTCTCGGCATCGAGTTCTGCTTCGAGCGACGCGTTACTGGGATCGTTGATGTTACCGTTGAAGCTCGCACCCCCGTCGACCGAGACTTTCGACGTCGTGCCGGTGCGCGTGATGCCGAATTTCTTGGCGTAGCCGGTGAGGTCACTCGCGAGATAGTCGGCCCAAATGATGACGCCTGCCGCGCGGCCCGAGCCGTTATAGCCGTGCTGTACCGGAAGGTCGTAACCTTGCGCGGTCGCGAGCGGGCCGTAACCGCCGTCGGGACCATACAGCGGTCCGCCGATCGATTTGCTGCTGCTCTGGCTCTGGGCGCGCTGCTGCTGCGCGAAACGCTCGGCCGGTGAAGGTAAGCGGTACAACGGTGCTACGACGTTGAGGTTGTTGAGGCCCGACACGGAGGCGACGACATCATGCAACTCCGCCGGAATCAAAGCCGGCACGGCGTTGGAGTAACGCGCGCCGACCCCGCTCTGGACGACGCCGTGGATTTGCGTGGTAAAGTAACGTTCGGCAACGGCGGCCGGCGCCGTCGCGTCAACAACCGTGCGATTAACGAAAGTTTGGGTGATTCGGAACCCGGCGCGCCTCAAGGCTGCCGCGGTGCGCTCGTAATCGCTGATTGTCGGCGCAAAGTAGCCGTCGAACTGCGCGCTCGTCAGAAAGTGGTGATAGAGTGGGGACTGGACGTCGCTTTGGAGCTGTACCAAGCGCTCGAGTTCGGCCGAGTGCCGGTAGTTGAGCGTCACGGCAATCGATACCGGCAAGGTCGGTTGCGCGCGGCCGAGGTCGCGTATGTCGGCGCGATGTGGAACCTCGGCGGCGTAGCCGCTCGGAAGCGAGCTCGCCGCGGCGGTCGTCGCGTTGACCGCGAACGCTGCAACGATGAGCGGGGAAACGAGACGCTGGACTGGTCTCTTCACTGGTCCTCCGAATGCAAAAGGAAGGCTTGGTCGAGAAGCGGCTGCTGATGAGGAGGGAAAGCAGGCCTGCTGGTTGCGGTGTGGCGGCGTCTGCTTCCTTGAGGCTTTCGGCGAGAAACGCCGGGGCTATTCCCGCCGCAGCTCAGGGCGATGTCGCACTCGCACGGCAAGAGCGGTTCATTGGCTTTGGAAGGGCTGCCCCGGTTTGACGTTCGGTTCCGGTACCGGTTACAGCGTTGCGAGCGTTTGCCGAGCCTGGTCGGCGTAGAACGGGTGGAAGTTCGGGTTGAGCTCAAGCGCGCGCGCTAAACGCCGCTTGGCTTCGGCGCGCTCGCCGAAGTGCAACGCGATCATTCCTGCGTGGAATTGAACGATCGGGTCTTCCGTATCGTAGCGCGTGGCAAGCATCGTTGCGCGACGCGCCTCATCCCAGTGGCCGGCCATCGCCGCCGCCCAGGCGAGCGTGTCCTGCGCATAGATTTCGTCGCCGCGGACGGCCGCTTCGCGGCGCGCGATGGCGAGCGCGTCACTCGGCCGAAGGCGATGATCCGCATAATAAATCGCCAAAAGGCGATCGTTCACGCGATACGTGTTTCCGATCCGTTCGATCGTGAAGATCAAGTCGCGCGTTGCAGCGGCAGCCTTCGGGTCGCCGAGGGCCGCTTGCGCATCAGCTTCGTAACCGAGCGTTTCCGGGAACGGCGTTACTTGCGCACCTTTGGTCGCTGCCGCGAGCGCTTCTGCGTAATGGTGATTCGCGAGTTCGAACTTGGCAAGGTCTTTGAGCGCAAGGTTGTACGTCGGAAAAAGCGCGAGCGCGTCGCGCTCGTCCGCGATCGCTGCGTCATTGTCGCCGGCTTCGAAAGCGAGTTCGCCCGCGCGAAAGCGATACCACGCTCGCGGTTGCGCCGCCGCGCCGCCGGCATCGACGTCGAATTGCGCCGTGGCGTCGGAAAGCAGCGTGCGGGCTTGCCCCAAGTGGCCCGTCAGTTCGTCGTAGCGAGAGCGGATCGTCTCGACTGCGACGCTGTTCCGGTCGCGGGAACGAACTCGTTCGAGCATGGCGTCGGCCTGCCGGTATTGGCCGAGCTCCATCAGGAGACTCGCCTTCTGCGAGAGGAATTCGGGACCAACGGGATCGTAGGGGATGTCTTCGTCCACGTAGTGCAGCGCAGCCCGGAAGCGGTGCAGGGTCAACATCACCGACGCCATCTCGGCGATCGCTCCGATGTTACGTGATTCGACCCCAAGCGATCGCTGCGCCATGTGTTGAGCGCGCAGAACATCTCCGATGTCGCCTTGTTCGCGGTAGCGCTGCAGATACTGACTCGCGAGTTCGCGTGGACTGAGCATGTCGCTTGTGTGGTTCTCGCGTACGGCGCCTTCCCAGAAGGCGATGAGGTTATCGCGGCGTTCGTCGTCGCGGTCGCCCGGCGCAGCCGTCGGAACACTGATCGCCGTCGCATCCGCCGGCCGATGGCCGATAAACCAAGGCCACGCCAAGATTGCCAGTAGAGCCGTTGCCGCAGTCAGCGCAATCGCGCGGTAGCGCATGTTATTCATGCTCCCGGCGCACGGTCATCAGGTTGTCGCGCGGGTCGAAAGGGTCATAACAACGGACGGGAAGCACCGTCGCGGTGCTTCCCGTCCATCTGTGGATCAACGTGGCGCGTCCCGCTGGTTTCTAGTCTAGTGAGGCGTCGCTAGGTACGGGTACGTGGCCTGCGTCTGACGGCCGCCTTGGCCCGAGTAGACGTGCTCGTTTGCGAGGCAGTTGTTTTCCTTGCCGTCGTTCGAAGCGAGACCCAGCGCAGGAATCGTGTTTCCGAACACGACGCCGAGCGACGTGTCGATCACATCGTCGGTCAGCGCGCGGCCGCCGAATTTACTACCGGTTGCGCCGCCGGTCTCGACGCCGAGATACGCTGCGGGGACGCCGTACTGCGAGAGGTCGGCTGACATCTCGTTCGGGTAGAGAACCGACGTGACGACGTTGGAGATCGCGGGACTGCGGCCGGCGACGTTCCGCATGAAATACGGGATGGCGTAGTGGATCGCCGGGTCGTTATACGGTTCCGACATGTTGCTGAGCCGGTGATCGGCGAAGACTTCGAAGAGTTCTTTCACCGCGGGACGCGACAGCAATTCGATTTGATTGTACACGACCTGATCGTTATCGCGTTGGTTCGTCGCCGTGCTTGTCGTCGCCCACAGGTGAACGAGCGGCGATTGACCCGCAGTCACGAGAAGGTTGCGCGGAACATCGAGCACGATCGACACGACGTTGAAGCCGCCGTTGATCTGCGTGAGGGCGTTGGTTGAAGGCCGATCGCTGCACGCATAATTGCCGGAGGCCGGTCCCGAACGAGTGCCGGGCGCGAAGCCTTTGAACGTCGGAGTCTTCGTGCCGAGTGCATCACCCGTGCGCGGGTTGCTGTAGAGCCGGTCGGGCAGAATCTTGAAGAACTGGAAGAGGTCGAAGAAAAACGGGTCCGCGCGCGGGCCGACGAATGCGTTTATGCCGTCCGGGAGCAAGGTGCCCGCCGGTCTGTTGAAACTGATCGGGAAGCCGATCGGCGTGCCCGTCGTCGACTGGAGACCGAGGCTTTCTCCGCTGCCGTGCTTTTTGTACAATTGAATTTTCTGGTCGGGACCCGTGCCGCTTGCCGTAAGCTGCAGCGCGAAGTCGGCGGGCGCCGTCGTTCCGAGGTTCCCGTGTGCGAACTTGAATTGGTACAGCACGTTGGGATCGAGGAAGCGGTGACTGCTCTCGCCGGCGGGGATGAGCGGCACGACGTTCATCACGACTTCGATGTTGTTGCGGTTGGTGGGCGACGGAAAGAGAAATACGTCGGTGATATCCGCGGGCGGCCGAGCGACGGTCGCCGGTGAATCCTGGTGGTCCGAGCTGCGCGCGGGGTGCGAGACGTAAACGAAGCTCGCCGCGCTAAGGACGGCGATGCCCGCTACCGACGCTGTAAGACGCCTGAAATGCATAGATGCTCCCTTACTAGCAGGTAAATGGAACGACCAAAGCCGTGAAGCTCCGGGTGAACTCGCTCACGTGACGCCAAGGCCGGGGCGCCGGATTGGAATTGGAAGCCAAAGGCGCCGTAAGTATCAGTACCGTCCAAACTAGGCCTGTAGTCGTTGTTTACGTTTTATTCGAGTCGCGCCCGCTCGTAGGGTTTACCCCCATACGCAAGCGGCGCCGCTTCGAGTACGATCGAGGGCACAGCACCGAGGTCGGAGCGTCTCCCAATGAAAAAGTTTACGTGTTCATCGCTTTGAGTGCCGGAGTGATCGGCGTCTTGCTGGCTGGATCGATAATCTTGGCGCTGCTGGGCTTCGGCGACGACGACCGGCGGCCGTCGCAGCCCGCGTCTGTGGCGCAGCCGTATGTCGACCCGGCGCATCGCTTCCGCATGACGATTCCCGCCGGGTGCCGGGTCGACCGCCAAGACGACGCAGCGACGACGTTTCGATGTGGAACGACGTGGCCGTCAGCGCCGATAACATACTCATACGCGACCGTAGCGTTCCGCTCGGGCGGTACCCGGCAGTCCGACCTGCAGCTCCTCGTGAACCGTCTCGTCGCCGGTTGGCACGATCTCAAGTTGCTGAAGAACGATCGGAAGGCAAAATTGCATGGTCGCCCGCGCGAGTGATCTTTGCTTCGGGAACCGACTCACGAGGACTTGTGAGCAAAATAGAGATCGTCGCCGTCGCGGGGCACCACGAGTGGTGTGCCGCCTCGTACGCGTCCCCGGACCTGCAGTGGGGATACGACTCACACACCTATTTGAAGCCGTTGCTCGCGGGATTCCGCCCCACGTAACGACGCCACGACTCAAACCCACCGTGCGTTCCTACGCGACTTGCGCGGCAACCTCGTCGCCGCATAACGGAAGCACTTCGAGGCCATAATTTCGATCCACGTCACTGCGTTCCCGCGTCGAGCATGCGAATCTTTTGCTCCTTGGTAAGGATACCAGCGCGTCGCTTAGCGAACACGCTTGCGTTCTCTCGACCGCCGTGGCGCACGCAAGCATACGCGTCCGGCGTCGGAGCGTTGACGCCGACGAAGACCGGTCCGAGCGCTGCATTCGCGAGTCAACATCACCGCATGGCAACGCGATGCGCGACGTGCAACGCGATGCCGCCCACGCTGATCGCACCGCATGTCATGGCGTGGATCAGAGAGGCACTGACACGAGATCGCCGCGGCCGTATTGAAGCTGGCGCGGTGCGGCCCGTCACAAAGACGTCCACACGGTCACTGCGACGAGATCGCCGCGGCTGCGTTGAAACTGGATGTTGTCCGCCGACACGCCGCGCAGCCGTAGCGTCACCGCGACGAGAGCACCACGGCTGCACTGAAGCGCCTTGTGTTTGCCCTTGGACGTCTTACTGAACGGGGTCACCGCGGCGAGATCGCCGCGGCTGTTGAAGCCGGTCAATGCAGCCCCGTATACGTTCATCGGCTTGCTTAACCGATTTCAATCCGAGCCTTGAAGAGTTTATATCGTTAAGGCTGACGGGCTCTCGTCTGCCCGATGTCACTGAACAGTCAGTCAATTGACAGTCCGATGGTAATAGCTTAAAATCCATGAAAGCAAATGGCGAACTTGGACTTCGAGCTCGACGCAGCCGTGTCGGTAAGCGAACTGCGAAATGATGAGTGGCCTGCGCGACTAGCCCAGTACGGGCACTTGCGTGTTGAGCGACGTGGCGACGTGCTCGGCATCCTCGTGTCGCGCAAGCAGTGGCAGTCGCTAAAGAGCATTATCGCCGACTTGGAGCATCGTCTCGAAGCGGCAGAGGACGAGATCGTCGGGCGCGTTATCGAACAGCGGGAAGGCGCCTCACTCCGCCAAGGCGAGGTCCTCCGCTCGCAAGCCCAGCGGGAACTGCGGCGTCGCGGGCTGTAGCGTTTGTCGCCTGCAGATGCGATACAGGCGTTCCTTGTAGACCTTGGGGCACTACCGGTCGACGCTGATCCGACGCATGTGGCCGAGGACATCGCGAGTCTGCGCCGCGTCTTTGTTGGGGATGCGGAATTCGTAGCGGCGCTCGCCGCAGTGGCGCACGAACTACAAGTTGCCGTACGCCGTCCTCAGAGGCACGGAAAGCAAGTGCATCACGCGCTTACCGGTTGGCGGCGTTGCGCGTTTCAATCGAAACGCGTCCCCAAGGCTGCGGCGGACTTGCGCCTCGTCTTCCGACCGAAGAACGGCCGTATTGAGCTTCGAGCATCGGCGCATCCCGGACTCCGTCTATTTCTTAGCCGAACGGCGCTGATCGCGTTTCTCAGCAGCTCCAGGAGCGACGTTGCTAGTCCTGGTCGGTAGCGCAGTCCAGCGGCTTGTCCGGTTGAGACTCGGCAAGCGGCAGCGCGTGCGCTTGGCGTAGGGACGCATTGGCGGCCACGACGTCGGTTGCGAAGAAGGCGGCGACGGCTCGCATCTGCGTGCGGTAGTCGAGGTCGATGCGGGCCGCCAGGTCGCGCGTCGCGGCCGTCGGCGGACCACTACCGGCCCGGTAACCGACGAGCGCTTGCAGATTTTCGCGCAGTTTGCCGGGCCGTTGGATGGAGTCTTCGTCGTTTTGATAATCCGCGGTGAGGTCGTCCCGTAACGCCCGGGCGCGCGCCGCAAGTGCAACGAGATCGTGCTGATGCGCCGAAGCGACGACCGCGTCGAGCCGGTTAAGGGCCCCATCGACGCCGGAAAATTTCGCTTCCTGCGCCGCCACGAAGCGGTGCGCGGCATGATAATCCGCTTCGGTGTACGCGACGCGCGGATCGGGACGAACCTCAATCGGTTGGCGCATGCTGCGGCCGTTTAGCATTACTTCAGCCATATAGCGTCCCGGGACCACCAGAGGACCCGTGCGCGGTCCCCGGTAAGTTTCGCGCGCCGCTCCGTCCCAGCGAACGGGGCCGTCGCTACGCAAATCCCATATCACGCGATTGAGCCCCCGGTCGTTCGTCACGAAAGGCGCCGGCTTTCCTTCGACGCAGCGCTCGCCCACAATCGTGCGTATAAGCCGGTGTTGCGCATCGTAGATGCGGATAGCGGGCGGCGCGGCCGCGGGAGTCATTTGGTAGAACGTCAGCGCGGCGCCGGTCGGTGGATTTTTTCCATAGTATGCGGTGTATGGTTCTTCTTCATCGGCGTGCAGTGAAAACTCGTACGCGGGACGCGGTGCGAACAGCATTGCACCGGCCGCTTGCGCTTCGGGCAGGTGCTGCACGGACGTAAGGTCATCGAAGATGTAAACGGAACGCCCGTGCGTTGCGACGAGCAAGTCGTTGTGGCGCGGCTGAATGCGGATGTCGTAAACGGCGGCCGGCGGCATGTTGAGGTTGAAGGGACGCCACTGCGCGCCGCCGTCGTACGACGCGAAGATGCCGTTCTCGAGACCGATGTACACGAGGTTCGCATTGGCGGTGTCGGGGCGTATCGAGCGCGCTTCTTCGGTTGCCGGCAAGCCGGCTGCAATCGAGTGCCACGTTGCGCCGTAATCATGCGTGACGAACGCGTAGGGCGTCCGGTCGCCGATCTCGTGGCGATCGTACACGGCATACGCCGTGCCGCTTCGCAGCGGTGAAGGCGCGACGCTCTCGAAGCGGCCGTCGGGGGCGATCCCGGGCGGCGTCACATTGCGCCAATGTGCGCCGCCGTCACGCGTCAACTGCACGTAGCCGTCGTCCGTGCCGACCCAGATCTCGCCGCGGTTGCGCTGCGAACCTTCGATATCGAGGATCGTATCGGTGTACTCGGCTCCCGAGACGTCGAGGGCGAGCGGACCGCCCGATGGTGCTTGGTGCGCCTTGACGTTGCGCGTGAGGTCCGGGCTGATCGCGCGCCACGTCTTGCCGCGATCGTGCGTCTGGAAAACGACGTCGCCGCCGTACCACACCGTGTGCGGATCCCACGGCGCAAAGCCGATCGGCGAATCCCAGTTGAAGCGATAGCGCGCGCGGGCGATGTCGAAATTCTGAAGTGACGTTCCGAGCCACGGCTGCACGAACGTGCTTCGCTGCGAGCGGCGGTCGAACGTGCTGACGTTGCCGTCCTGCAGGTCGGTCCAGATCGTACTGGGATCGCTCGGATCGGGCCACGCCCACATGCCGTCACCACCGACGACGCGCTCCCAGGCGCGGTTGGGATTGCCTTGGGGGTCGAGCGCGTTCGACGGGCCGCAGAACGCGTTGTTGTCTTGCAGCGCCACGCAGATGCGATACGGCGTTTGATCGTCGTAACCGACGTGATAGATCTGGCCGATCGGCAAGTTCTCACCGTCGGCCCAATGTTCGCCGTCGACGGTCAGCGCGTAGCCGCCGTCTTCCCCGACGATGATGCGCTTGGGATTGTCGGGCGCAATCCAGATTGCGTGATAGTCGACGTGCACGTTCTTTGCGATCGTTTTGAACGTCGTGCCGCCGTCTTTGCTTTCGGAGAGCATCTCGGAGACGCCGTACACGTGGTTCTCATCTTTGGGATCGACGGCGAGATGGGTGAAATAAAACGGCCGCTGATCCACCAGCGTATTTTTTGTAACGAGTTTCCACGTTGCGCCCGCGTCGTCCGAGCGCCACAGAATCCCGTCCTTCGATTCGATCAGCGCGTAGACGCGCTTGGAATCATTCGGTGCCACCGCAAGCCCGATGCGGCCCGTGATGCCCTGCGGCAAGCCGTTACCGGTGAGACGGGTCCAGGTCGCGCCGCCGTCGGTCGATTTGAAAAGGCCGTCCTGCGGACCGCCGCTCGTGAACGTCCAAGGAAGGCGGCGGAATTGCCACATGCCAGCATAGAGCACGCTCGGATTATGCGGATCGGCGGCCATGTCGCCGGCACCGCTTTGCGGACCGAGGTAGAGCGTCTTCTGCCACGTTTGGCCGCCGTCGGTCGTGCGATAGACGCCGCGGTCGGGACTGTCGGCGAAGAAATCGCCCAGCGTGGCGACGACGATCTTGCGCGGATCCCGCGGATCGACGATGATCTTCGAAATCTGCATCGTGGTGCGTAAACCGACGTACATCCACGTTTTGCCGCCGTCGGTCGATTTGTACAGCCCCGTACCGAAGGTTACATCGTTGCGCGGATTGGTTTCGCCGGTCCCGACCCAGACGACGTCATCGTTCGTCGGATCGAGTGCCAGTGCGCCGATCGACAGGTTGCCTTCTTCGTCGAAGACCGGAGCCCACGTGGCGCCGCCGTTGTGCGTTTTCCAGACGCCACCGCCCGCGGCTCCGACGTAGTACAGGAACGGGTCGCGCCCAGAGCCGAGGACGGCGGCGACGCGGCCGCCCGAGATGGCCGGGCCGACCGAGCGCCAGGCTAGACGGCTGAACGGCGGTGAAGGTGCCGGGCTCGGGGATGCGGTCGGGCCTAGCGATCCCGCGCCCTGCGGGACGCTGGTGGGCGCCGCGCTGGCAGCGCTCGCGGCTGGGCGTTCCTCGCTCTGCGCGTGCAGTGAACCGGGCAGCGCGGCCAACGTCGCCACGCCCACAAGCAACGAGATTAAGAAGCCGCGCGTCATCACCCGGGCGATCTGCCGTTCGTTAACGGGCTGGTCCTTCACGCAGAAGAGCCGCAGACGTCCTGCGGCTCTTCTCGCGGTACACTGTTAGGGTGTCGCCGGTGCTTGGCGACGCCCCAGGCGCGGATTTTAGGCGCTAGTGGTAGGCGGCCAGCTTGACGCTTGTCATGCCGAGCGCATGCGCGAGATCGTAGTGGGCTTGGTCTGCGATGCGGTGATAATTGCCGTCGGCGGCGGCGCCGTACTTCTGGTCGATGTCGTCCATGACGTGTTCGTGGATCGCATTGGTCACGAGGTGATCCAGTTGCACGCCTTCATAGTAGGTCCCGTCTTCGAGACCGAGTTTGACGACGGTTGCCGCCAGCACCTTACCGTGCATCGTCGGCGTCGGAAACTTCACGCCGGCTTTTGTCGCGATCTTGACCGCGTCGTTGACGGCGTAGTTCTGTACGGTCACGAATGAGGTGACCCGTCCTTTTCCGTACAGCTTGGTTAGTTTGGTGACTTCCGCGTTAGCGACAGTCGGGCCGGCCAAGGCCGTCAGCGCCTTCGTGAGCGAGAAGTTGCCCGGCGTTCCGCCCGCGGTCACGAGCGAGATCGCGGCGTTGAGATTGGGCTTGCCCGTGTAGGGAGTGCCGTCGGCGCCGGCTTTGCCGGCCGGCATGCCGTGCTCCATGCCCGACATGTTCGACATCGACTTGTGCACCATAGGACTCTTCATGCCGGAATGCATGGGTTGCATCGACTGAGCCCCGGCCCCGATCGCGGCAGCCATGAGAGCCGACGCGGCCAAAAGCGGCACGAGTGCCTGTTTGATCATTCAGTTCCTCCGTGGTTGTTGAATATATGTAGGAAAACAGTAGGATAACGAACATTACGCTTGCCTAGATGTTCGCACCTTGAGGGGGAACGCGAGTGTGGTGGAAGTGGTTCCCTCTCAGAACTGGGCGAGGAAGTCGGTCGAATCGTTGACGTGTACGGCGGCACGCGCGAAGCGTTTTGGGACCGTTTCCGGGTCGCCCAGGGGAGCAGCCGCAAGAACCGTGGCGTCGGCTGCAAGGCCGCGCAGCATGACGACGTCAAGAGCCGCAGGGACGACCGCAGTTTCGTACGGTGCTAAATTGATCGCCGTGCCGCGAACTTCGATCTCAACCGGTTCGGCCTGTGCCGTCAATGCGAGCGGCATGCCGTCCGTATCGAGTCCAGCCCGCTCGGGTGAGAGCGCAATTCGTTCCAGCCAGAAATTCTTATCGGCAACTAAAGCCGTGCGCGTTAGTCCATCCAGACGATACGTCAAAGGCCGCAGCGCTCCGGCGTTCGAACGCCCGAAATCCAGGACGTCTGCGGCTCGTTCGACGTGGAGTTCGCGCGGTTTCCCGTCGGGACCCGGGCGGTTATAATCGAAGATGCGATAGGTCAGGTCGCTCGCTTGTTGCGTTTCGAAAAGCACGATGCCCGCACCGATCGCGTGCAGCGTTCCGGCGGGCAGATAGAACACGTCGCCGGGCCGTACGGCGACGTGTCGTAAGACGTCGCCGAGTGAACCGTCCTTCACGCGTTCGAAGTATTCGCCGCGCGTCATGTCGCGATTCCAGCCGAGGACGATCGTCGCATCGTTTTCCGCTTCGAGCACGTACCAGCACTCCGTCTTTCCGACGCGCCCGCCTTCGACACGTTGCGCGTACGCGTCGCCCGGATGGACCTGCACTGAGAGCGCCTGACGTGCGTCGATCAGCTTCGTGAGGAGCGGAAACGTGACGGCCGGATCGGCGCGGCCGGTCAGCGTGCGGCCGAGTTGCGAACGAAGTTCGCCAAGCGTACGGCCGGCATACGCGCCGTTGGTTACGCGATTTCCGTCCCAGCACTCCCACGATTCGCCGATCGGGGCTGTCCCGTCAGCGAGTTTACCGTAACGCTGCGCGAGCGCGTGACCGCCCCAGATCAGTTCGCGCTCCTTGGGCTCCAAGATGAGCGGATACGATTCCATGGCCGGCATCTTCGGGCCCCGGCCTCGATGATTCCCGTAAACGGGGTTATAGGCAGCCGGCCGATGGGCCGCGTACGGCGGCGAGCACTTCGGCTTGCCGGCGGCGAATGAAGATCGCAGATGCTCACTCCCGATCTCGCCTTCGAACGCTGCGCGAACGCTGCCGCGGCCGCGGCAAAAACGTTTCCGGCGTACGTTTCCTATCACGTCAGCACCCACGTCAGTGCCCCCGCCCTGCACCGCGAGCGCGATGTGGTGCGGCACGTCGACGTTCGCACGGCCGACGACAGCGCCGTTATCCAAGACTTGCCGCACGGGCGTAATGCGCTCGGCCGCGGATTTCCGGTCACGCCGGCTTTCGACGCGCTCTCCTTCTTCACGCTGTCGTGGCGCGTCGGCTTCCACATGGAGATGTCCTCCGACGTGCACGACATCACGCCGATGACCTTCGACGATCCGACGAAATCGACCGCCGACGTCGTCGTATTTCGGCTGCGCGAATACCGCGCCGATTACGCGCGCGATTCGAGCAACGCACCGAGCGGCAAGACGCACATCACGTTCGTGCCGTTCGATTTCGTGAAGCGCGCGGTGAAGAAGCCCGACAACACCTTCTTCCTCAGTGACGTTTACATCGACAACGCGACCGAATTACCGAGCGCGGTCCGTTTCGCCGGCGGCAGCGACATTTCGTTCATCGTCGACTACGGCACGTTTGCGGGGCACTGGCTCGTCGAGCACGCTCACTATGAGGAGACGCTGCACGGGCCGCTGCACGTTGGACTACTGCATGTCATCGCCGACGCACGGTACGATGATTTCGCGTTTCCATCGCAGGCGCCCGACCCCCGTCTGCATTGAAATGTGACCGCGTCACACGCGGGATTGGCGGACATCAACGGAGAGGGAGAGATTCGAACTCTCGAGACGCTCATCACGTCTGTCCGCTTTCGAGGCGGATGCCTTCAACCACTCGACCACCTCTCCGTGGCTGCGGCCAGCCCCCGTTATAGGACGTTTCTTTATCCGGCTCCTTCGGCCGTCGGCCGTTCGCGCCGGATGTTACGGCGCGCCGCGAAGAAGTCGGCGAGTTGTTGCGCCGCCTCGGCTTCGAGAACACCTGCGATCACGTTCACGTGGTGGTTCGCGGCCACGGAGCTGAAGACGTCGATCACGCTGCCCGCGGCACCGCCCTTGGGATCGCGGCAGCCGAACACCAACCGCGCGATGCGCGCGGCGACGATAGCTCCCGCGCACATGACGCAGGGTTCTTTTGTGACGTATAAGGTCGCGTCGACGAGGCGCCAGCGTCCCAGGGCCGCCGCGGCGGACCGGAGCGCCAGTATTTCAGCATGAGCGGTCGGATCGGGACGCCGTTCCTTTTCGTTGCGTGCCAAGAACGTTTGGTTCCCGACAATCAGCGCGGCACCGATCGGGACATCACCGTCGCGCGCGGCTTCGGCGGCAAGCGCGAGCGCGCTGCGCATGCGCAGGATGTGTTCGGGTTCGTTCAGGTGCTCAACTCTCCTCACTTCACGTTTCGCGGTTTGCGTCACAGCAGAAAGAAGCCGCGCGCGAACGGCGGCTTCATTCCAACGGTGGTGCGCCCGGAGGGATTCGAACCCCCGGTCTCAGCCTTCGGAGGGCCGCGCGTTATCCAGCTACGCTACGGGCGCATGGGGCGGGCGCTACTTCGGCTCCTCGGGCGCCAGCGGCGCCGCCGTGGGCAAGTGCTTGAAGAGGTCGAGCTTATGTTCAACGAGCCCGCGATAAAACTTTCGCACGCAGTCCGGGTGTCCGAAGAAGTAGGTGCGGGCATACGCGAGATCGTCACCCGATGAATCGGGGACATAGTGCGAGATCTCGATCTCTTCCATCTGCCCGCGGTCGACGGGATGGGGACAGAAATCGCAGGGAATCGTTGACATCGTACGCAGCACCTCAGGTGAATGTGCGACTATGCCTAGCCGCAACCCTAAAACACCGCTACGCCGCGGAAAGATTCGCATCCTCGCAGACGCAGCCGACCTGACTCGGGTAGGATTCGAACCTACGGCCTAGGGCTTATGAGTCCCCCGCTCTACCGCTGAGCTACCGAGCCATTCGTTTAAGTGCTAAACGGCAAGCCGGCGACGACATGCGGTCGGAGGGACTCGAACCCCCAACCTACAAGTTCGTAGCCTGTTGCTCTATCCAATTGAGCTACGACCGCACGCTTCGTGCCGGCTTGTTTGACTACCGCGAACTCTGCATGTTCCCTGCCGCGATCGTCTGCCGAAGAGGCGTCGCAGCGTCCTAGATTTCCAACGGAGGGAGAGAGATTCGAACTCTCGGTGGATTTTTTAGACCCACGACCATTTAGCAAACGGTTGGTTTCAGCCACTCACCCATCCCTCCGGGCGCAGGCGTCGGCGAGCATTGGCGCGGCGCCGGCGGGTCCCTCCTTTTGATAGCGGCGATCACGGCCGGCGGACGCGCCGACAGCCGCCTCGCGTCGGCGACCGGCACGGCCACCAAGGCCCTTACGTCAATTGCCGGAACGGCGCTGCTCGACGCCGCCATCGATGCTGCGCGCGCTGCCGGCGCGCGGCGTACGGTCGTCGTCGGAGATGAGCACGTGCGCCGGCATTGCGAGCTTCGCGTCGATGGTGTCGTTCCGGCAGCCGTCGACGGCCGTGAGAACCTGCGGCGGGCGCTCGGCGAAGCAAACGAAGATGAGGCATTGCTGCTTCTGTCGAGCGACCTGCCGTTCGTGCGCGGGCCGCACGTGGCGGCATTTTTGCGTAGCGCGCGAGGCGCCGACGTCGCGTTACCGCTTGCGAGCGCAGAGCAGTACGAACGCACCTTTCCAAAAGCGCCGCCTCACGCAACGCGCTTGGGCAAGGAGAACGTCGTCAATGGAAGCGTGGTCCTCTTCGGTCCGGGCGCCGCGATGCAGGCGCGCGCGCTTGCCGAGCGGCTCTTCGCCGCTCGGAAGAGCCGTCTTTCGATGGCGAGGCTGCTTGGTCCGCAACTCTTGATGCGCTTCATCTGCGGCATGCTGCAGATCGCCGACATTGAAGCGCGCGCCTACGAGCACATGCGACTGAAAGCACGGGCCGTCCGCGACGCGGCGCCGGAACTCTGCTTCGATATCGACGGCATCGAGGACTACCGCTATGCGCTTGCATACGCCGGACGTTAGAACGTCTGGCGCCCCCGACGCCGCGAACCCCGCGCTCCTCTGCGCGCTTTACGGCGGCATCCAATTCGTGTGGGGTGCGGTGCTCGCCGTATCGCTGCAGGCGCGGAGCATCGCCCTGGGAGGTCATGCAGCCGTGCTGACATACGCGACGATCGCGGCGGCCGGCGCAGGCGTCGCGACGATCGTACAGGTTGCAGCGGGTGTCCTGTCGGACCGGCGCTATGCGCGCGGCGGGGGGCGCGGCATTTTTTACGCAGCGGGCATTGGTCTCGCACTACCCGCGATCGCATGGTTCTATCTTGCGCCCGCGCTACCGCAGCTTGCCGCCGCGTTTTTGGCGCTGCAGTGTGCGCTCAATGTCGCCGGCGGTCCGTACGCAGCCGTCATTCCCGACTACGTCGAGATACGCCGGCGCGGACGTGCATCGTCGTACATGAGCGCCTATTCGTCGCTCGGAAACGCAGCGGGGCTCATTGTCGCTGGTTTCGTACACGAGCTACGCGCGGTCGCCGCCTTCTTGTGCACGGGACTCGCCGCTACGTACGCGATCACCGCGATCCACCTTCGCTCGCGCAGCGGTTACACAACGCTTTGCGGCCGTCGCACCATCGTTTCGGCGGACCCGTCGCGCGTACGAGCGATCATGGGAGCGCTGCTGCTTTCCCGTGGCCTTGTGAACGTGGGTTTCTTCACGCTCGTCGGCTTCTTGCTCTTCTACGTGCGCGATGCGCTCGGCGTCCACGGCTCGGCAACCGAAGTAGAGACGGCGCTGCTCTTTCTCACCTTCACCTTGACCGCAGTCGCCGGCGCGACCCTGGCTGCGCGGCCCGCCGATCGCTATGATAAACGGCGCGTCGTAAGCGTAGCGATAGCGATCATTGCGCTTGCGCTCGCGGCCCTCGCTTCCGCACGGTCGCTTGAGGTCGCCTATGCTGCGGCAGCGCTCGCAGGATGTGCCTGGGGAGCTTTCGTCACGACCGACTGGGCGCTGGCGACGGCCCTGTTACCGCAGGGCTCGATGGCCACGGCCATGGGCGTCTGGAACATCGCAACCGCGTTACCGCAAGTGATCGCGCCGCTGCTTGCAGCCCCGCTCGTCATGCGGCTCGATCGTCTTCACATGGGTCTCGGCCCGCGTGCTGCGATCGTGCTCGCGCTCGCGGAGTTTATCGCAGGAGGAGCGGCAATTTGGCGTTTACCGTGGTGTTGAGCGGGCGGCGCTGGTCGAGCAGAGCGGCGATGCGACGAGCGACGGCGCGCGCCGCGTCCGGCCGCCGCAGCAGCTCGATTTTCGCTTGTAGCGCGCCGCGATGCTCGGGTGAGCCGAGCAGATCTGCAACGGTATTGCTGATCTCGCCGCTGGTCGCAGCGAGCGCGGCCTCGCGCGCGAGGAGGTATCGCGCGTTCCGTTCCTCGGGGCCCGGTAACGGCTTGACGAGCACCATCGGTAAGCGCGCCGCCAGCGCCTCGCTTGACGTCAGACCGCCCGGCTTCGAAAGCAGTACGTCGCTTGCGTGCATGAAATCGTACACGTTCTCCACGAAGCCGAACACGCGCAACGGGTATGAGGTTCGTTCCGCTGCCTCGAGGACGCGTTTTTCTGCGCGTCCGTTGCGTCCGACGATGACCGCCGCAGCCAAGGGCTCAGGCACGCTTCCGAGTGCGCGCATCATCGTGTCGAGCGGGCCGATGCCGATGCCGCCGCCCATGATGAGCACGATATGGCGGTCAAGGGGTAGGCCGAGGTCCGCGCGTAGGGCACGCTTACCGAGCCGCGGCTGCCCAAAACGCGCGTCGACCGGTATCCCCGAAAGCAGCACCCGTTCGGGCAAGATTCCCCGCGCAACGAGCGTCCGCCCCATCTCCGGGGTGGTAACCGCATAGGCGTCGATGTTCGGATAGAGCCAGAACGGATGGACGACGTAATCGGTAACGATGCCGACGACCGGCAACGTCGGATCGAAATGGCGCTTGTACTCCGACATTACGCCGCACGGAAAGGCGTGCGTGCAAACGACGAGATCGGGCTTCATGCGGTTGACGAATGCATGCAGATTCGCAGCCGTGTGCGCGTTGACGAAGCGCCGAGCCGCGGGTATTTTCCTTGCGCGTTCCACGCGGCCGTAAAAGTAGGCATAGACGCGCGGCACGGTTTTTACCATGCCGATATAACCGTCGGCCACGACCTTTGCGAAGACGCTGGCAGCGTACTCGTACGAATCGACCGTCTCGCATTCGATCGCGGGGTCGATGTCGCCGAGGGCCGACCTCACGGCCTGTGCGGCTGCCGTATGGCCGACTCCGACCGCCGCCGACAGAAAGAGGACCCGGTGCGCAGGCGCGGTGACGGTCAGACTTCCTCCGAGGGGGATTCTTCCGGTGACGATTCGTCGTCCGCCGATTCCTGGGCCAGGACGAAGAAGTCATCGAGAATCTCTTGGGCGAGAGCATCGTCTTCGAGCAATGTCCCGCAGTCGTCGGTGACGACGAACTCGTCCGCAGCCTCGCTGTAGGCGACCGCAAAGGAATGATCCTCGTCATCCTCCACCAGGCCGACAACCTCGAACTCGTACTTCTGTTCGTCGGTCGTTTCGATTACGATGGTATCGCGCAGCTCGACTTTTCCCTCACCGCGGCTTTCGCCGTTCGTCGCGTCGATGATCGTCCTCCCCTGCTACGCCTAGTGCAGATAGCGCGCTACGTTCGCGTTATGTTCGGCCAGCGTTCGCGAAAACGCATGCCGTCCATTTCCCATTGCGACGTAATAGAGATAATCGGAGGGCTGCGGGAAAAAAGCGGCCCGCAGCGACGGAAGGCCGGGATTCGCGATGGGGGTGGGCGGCAATCCGGAGTGACGATACGTGTTGTACGGCGAATCGAGCGCGAGGTCGCCGTAGGTGATTACGTCTTTGTGCCGCTTGAAGACGTATTCAAGTGAGGCGTCAACTTGCAGCGGCATGTTGCGGCGCAGCCGATTGTAGATCACCCCGGCAATGAGCGGCCGTTCCGCATCCACCTTCCCCTCGCGCTCGACGAGAGACGCAAGCGTGACGATCTGCGGAATCGTCATCCCGAGGGCGCGGGCCCGGCGTTCCGCGTTCCGGGGTAACTCGCCCGCAAACTGGGTCGTGAGTATTTTTGCGATCGCAGTAGGGTTCGAATTGCGCGGAATCAGGTACGTGTCCGGAAAGAGGTAGCCTTCGAGCGACGGCGTCTTGCGCCCATCGAATGCGAGCGACGCGCGTGCGAATTCGCTCGCGAACTGCGACTCGTCGCCGATGCGGTGCGCGGCGAATGTCTGGGCGATTTGGGCATCGGTGTATCCTTCGGGAATCGTAATCCAGACCGCGACCTGCTGGCCACCTTCGACCAGTTGCCGCAAAACATCGCTCTGCGTCACATGGGCGTCGAACCGAAACTGGCCCGCTTGCATACGCGAGCGCTCACCGCGCACGCGCGCCAGCAGTTCGAACGTCACAGCCGAACCGATGATCCCTTCGTCCCGCAGCCGCGCCGCGATCTCGTGGCCGGTCGCGCCGCTCTGTACGATGACGGTCTTCGACCCCCGTGGCAAACTGCGATCGACGGCGACCTGTTGGTGAAACCAGTACCCGAAGCCGCCGGCCGCGAGCACAATCACGATCACAAGCGCCACGCCGGCACGCAAAGACCGCAGCATCACCGCGTGGCCTGCCGCTTGCGCGCGAGAAACGCGTCGAGGATCAAGACCGCGGCCAGCTGATCGACGACGCGCTTGCGAACCTTGCGCGAGACATCTGCGGCAACGAGCGTGCGCGTGGCTTGCGCCGTGGTCAGCCGTTCGTCGATGCGCTCGATGGTACCGTCGTACGCGCGGGCCAGGGTTGCGACAAAGGCGTCCATCTTACGCGCGGCGAGTTGCCGTTCGCCCGAGAGGGCAACCGGATCGCCGACGACGATCGTGGCGGCGGTATAGTCGCGTGTAACCTCGACGATCGCACTGAGGTCGGCGTGCAACGTCGTCCGTTCCAGCGTGCGCAGCGGCAGCGCATACGACTCGGAGGGATCGCTGACGGCGATGCCGATGCGGCGTTCGCCGACGTCGAGCGCAACGATCATCGCTCAGCGAAATCCGCCAGCAGGAGAGAGGCTTTTGGCCGGCGGCCGAGATGCCACGTCAGAAAAGCATCCACGGCGCGGGCAGCGGCGGGCGTCGCATGCATGGCGGGTGCCGCCACTCCCCCGCGGCTCGCAGCAAGGCCGCGAAAATTTGCGACGTCGTGCGGTTCGAGCGCGAGGGCGTCCGAGGCGTGCGGTCGGCAGCGTTCGCAGGCCAGGCCCCCGGCCTCGACATCGGCCCATCCGGGGCCGCCGATAAGCGGGTCGCCGCAGCGAATGCAGGCATCGCACTGCGGCCCGACGCCGAGCACTCCAAGCAGCCGCAGCTCGAAACGCGGCACGAGGCGCGCGGGTTCGCTCACCGCCGTGAGCGCTCGTAACGCTCCGCGTAACAGCGCGTAGACCTCGGGTAACGCGAGGTCGGGTTCGCAGAAGGCGTCGACCAATTCCGCTACCAGATGCGCCGTCGCAAATGCGGCGGGATCGACGATGCGCGCCCACGGTGCATCGAGGCGATCGGCCGACGTTATCACGTCGAGCGCACGCCCGCGGTGCATGCCGAGCGCCATCTCGCTTGCGAACTCGAGCCGGCCTGCGAGTTGACTTTTCGGACGGCGCACGCCTTTGCCGACCGCGTCGACTTTGCCGCGTTCGTCCGTGAAGAGCGTGAAGATGCGATCGGCTTCGCCGAGATTGCGCGCGCGCAGAACGATGCCATGCGCTTTGTATGCGCGTGCCGCCGTGCTCAACAACGTTGCGTTAGGCTTGCCGGCAAAGAATCAAACGCGTTCGGCATCAACGACGTCGGCGTTCACCAGTGCCCGGTCGGCTGGGGTCGTCAAGCCGTTCTTGAACACGTGCACCGAGAGGATACGCCGGCCCCGTGTGTGCTCGATGCGCAAGCGCACGCCGCCGTCGGTAGAGATCTCCTCGCCTTCGTGCGGCAATCTGCCGAAGAGTCCGACCGTCAGCCCGCCGATCGTCTCGAAATCTTCGTGCGGCAGGTGCAGACCGAGACGCGCGTTGACGTCCTCGATGTTCGTCCCGGCGTCGACTGCCGCTTCACTCGGAGAAAGCACGCGAATCGCTTCTTCCTCGCCTTCGTCGTGCTCGTCGCGGATCTCGCCGACGATCTCTTCGAGCAGATCTTCCATCGTGACCAAACCCGCCGTTCCGCCGTACTCGTCGACGACGATTGCAAGCGAAAACTTGCCGCGCTGCATCTCGCGCAAAAGTTCGCTGACCCGTTTGGATTCAGGCACGAGCGTGATCGGGCGCATCAGCGCGTGGATCGGCGTCTGCGCAAGCGTACCGTCCGAGAGAGCGATCAAGAGTTCGCGATCGTGCACGACACCGATCACGTTGTCGATCGTTTCCTCGACGACCGGCAGCTTCGAATAGCCTTCTGCAATGACGAGATCGAGGGCCCGGCGAGCCGACGAACCAACGTCTACCCAGACCATATCCGTGCGCGGCGTCATCACTTCGCGTACGATCGTATCGCCGAACTGAATGATCGAGTGGATCATCTCGCGTTCTTGTTCTTCGAGGACGTTTTGTTCGGCGCCGACGTTGACGATGTTGCGGATGTCGTCTTCGGTTACGAAGGGACCGTTGGGCTTGGGGGCAACGCCGAACAGCTTGACGATGAAGTTCGTGAACACGAGAAACGCTCCGACAACCGGCGTCATCAGCCAGGCGAAGCGCGCGACGACCGGCGCCAAACGCAACGCCCAACGCTCGTTGTCCGCGACGGCCACGGTCTTCGGAATGATTTCACCGAAGGCGAGCAAGAGTACCGTCATCACGACCGTCGAGAAGAGCGCCGGCTGCGGGACGCCTGCGTGAACGAAAAGTAGGGTCGCGAGCGAGTCGGCGGCCAGCAGCACGACCGTATTGCCGATGAGGATCGAGGTCAAGAAGCGATTGCGGTCGTCGAGCACGCGTAAGACCGAGCGTGAGCCTTTCACGCCGCGCTCGAGCATGCCGCGCGCGTGGAGGCGCGAGAGCGAGATGAGGGCCGCTTCGGAACCCGAGAAGAACGCGGCGGCGGCGATCAGCACGACCAGCGCTGCCAGTTCGGGAAGGTGCCGGCCGAAGCCGTCGGCGATCATTGCGAGCGCTGCGCCCGCCGAGTGGGTGCCGCGCCCCAGACGTACGCGGTGAGCCGGCTTCGTGGCGGGGGGTCGGTACTCAAATTGGGGCCATTATAGCACAGTCGATCAAACGGTTCCGCGGCCGATTCCGGTCCGCCTAAACCCGCACTAGGAAGAACAGGCCGACCGTAATCGCCGAGCCGACGATGCCGCCGGCGGCGACTTCGCCCAAGCTGTGAATGCCGCCCTCGACGCGGCTCTGACTGACCAGAAACGCGAGGAAGTACGCCAGGAGCGCGACGACGAGCGTTTGCCCCAACAGTGCAATCAAGGTCGCCCCTGCGAATGCCAGCGCTGCATGTCCCGAAATCGCGCCGCCTTGCAGCGGCGTCCCCGGCCGGCGGGCAAAGGCCTTCATGAAAATCGTCACGACGCCCACGATCGCAAGGGCGACGAAGGCGTAATTGCGCGGCACGGCAGCCACCGCCGCCGACACCTTGGCGCCGCCCGCAGTCACCCCTTCGTAGAAGGCGAGATAGCCGACGATCAAGGCGCCCATCGAGACGACCAGGACCGCACCGGCCGAAGCGTCTTTCGCGATTTTGGCAAGCGGATGGTGCGCAACCGTCATCAGGTCGACGATCGCCTCGACGGCCGTGTTGACGAGTTCGAGGGCGATGACGAGCACGATGACGATGACGACGACCGCGACATAGGCTCGTTCGAGGCGTAGCTCGAGCGCGGCGAAAAGTGCAAGCGACCCCGCGATGAGATGCACCCGCATATTGCGCTGCGTGCGCGTCGCGTACAGAATACCTTGAAACGCGAAATCGAAGGCTGCCCAAAGCGGGTTGTCGAGGACCCGTTTGACGCCGGGCGGCAGGCGTGCGGGGTGCATGTCGTCGCTTCTTGTTCGCTAGCGGGGTGCATAGAGACCCTGCTGCCTAGCGCTGATGACATTCGTCATCCCGTTTTCCTGACGGACGACCGTACCGCCACAGGCGCCCTTCTGCCAGACTCGCAGCATGATGCAAGGAGAAACGCACATGGATCAAACGCTGCCGATCACGGCGCGGCTCGTGCAGGTGACGAAACGCTATCGCGACCACGTTGCCGTCGACGCCCTCGACCTTACGCTCCACGCGGGTGAAACGCTCGCGCTCCTCGGTCCCAACGGCGCCGGCAAGACGACGGCCATTCGAATGTTGCTTGGTCTTGCCCGCCCTACCAGCGGCCGCGCAGAGATCTTCGGACGCGACCCCCGCGAGCGGGCGGCGCGCGAGCGCGTCGGTGCAATGCTGCAAGTGTCCAACATTCCGGCAACGTTGACCGTGACCGAACACATCGAGCTCTTCGCGAGTTATTACCCAAGGCCGCTCCCGCTCCATGATGTCGTTGAGCTGGCATGCCTGAAGTCGATTGCGAAACGCCGCTTTGGCACGCTCTCCGGAGGCGAGCGTCAGCGTTTGTTTTTTGCCCTTGCACTTTGCGGAGATCCGGACGTCTTATTCCTCGATGAGCCGAGCGCCGGCCTCGACGTCGAGACGCGCGAAACGCTCTGGAACGGCGTTCGCGAACTGGTCGCGCGCGGCAAGAGCGTGCTGTTGACGACGCACTACTTGCATGAAGCCGATGCGCTTGCGCAACGCATCGTGCTCTTATCTGCCGGTGCCGTACTCGCCGCGGGCACGCCCGCAGAGCTCAAAGCCCTCGCGATGCACGGCGACGGTGAAGCCGCGACGCTGGAACGCGCCTATCTGTCCCTCATGAAAGGAGTGGCATAACATGCAGGCAACCTGCAACGCGCCGACTGCACGCAACGTGCCGGCAGCTCACAACACTTCGGCATTACGGTCGTTCGCACTCGAAGTACGCTTCGAGCTCTTACGGCTTGCCCGCCAACCCAGCTACGTGCTACCGCTGTTCGCGTTTCCGCTGGCTTTCTATTACTTCTTCGGCATCGCGCTCGGCCCGCAGCGGTATCACGGCATCGACGCTTCCGTCTATCTGCTTGCGAGCTACGGCGCGTTTGGTGTCATCGGCGCGGCGCTGTTCGGCTTCGGTGTGACCCTTGCCCTCGAGCGCGGTAATGGCTGGCTGACCTTGCGGCGCGCGAGCCCGATGCGGCTCTGGTCGTATCTGTGCGGAAAGATGGTTGCCGCGCTCGCTTTTTCACTAGCAGTCGCAGTGGCGATCGAATTGCTGGGCGGCCTCGCCGGTGGCGTGCGGCTGACACCGCAGACGTGGCTTGCGCTCCTGGGCGTGCTGGTTGCCGGAGCCGTGCCGTTTTGCGCGCTCGGTTTTGCGATCGGAACCATTGCCCCCGCAAACGGTGCACCCGCGATCGTCAACCTCATCTACTTGCCGCTGTCCTTCATGGGCGGTCTGTGGGTGCCGGCCGGTATGCTGCCGGCGACATTCGCCCGCATTGCTCCCTGGACGCCGACGTATCACTTCGGAAAACTCGCTCAAGCGGCGATCGGCATCGCCAGCGCGTCGGTGCTCGATGCGCTCGCGCTTGTTGCGTGGACGGCGGTGTTCCTCGCGCTCGCAGCGTTCGGCTGGCGGCGTGACGAAAGCCGGGGTAATGACGCCTAGACTTCGTCTGCTACCGGCCGGCGAGGGCTATATGCCCTACATCTGGCTTGTGTACATGGCGTGGACGTTCGTCTATGCGGCGGCGCTCGAATCGCTCTCGATCTTCGTCGAGACAGCCGTCGCCGCCATAGCGTTCCTGGTCCTGTACTTCCGCGGATACTGGGTTTGTGGTCGAGCTCTTTGGGCGATTCTGGTCGCCATTGCGGCGATCGGTGCAATCCTCGGTCCCGTGAACCCGGTTGCGTCGACGTACTTCGTGTACGCCGCCTCCTTTGCACCCTTCGTCGGCTCGACGGCACTCGCGTGGCGGATCATCGCCGGGCTCATCGCAGCGATTCTCATCGAGGCAGCGCTGCTACATCTCAGTCCTTGGTTCTGGATAACGGGGACGGTCTTCACAGCGATCGTCGGCGCCTCGACGATCCATGCGGCCGAAATTAAGCGCATGAACGCACAGTTACGCGCGGCCCGCGATGACGTCGAGCGACTCGCGAAGGTTGCCGAACGCGAACGCATCGCGCGCGATCTGCACGACGTCCTGGGACATACGCTTTCGGTGATCGTTCTCAAGTCCGAACTAGCCGCGAGGCTTTCGGAATCGGACGGGGCGCGCGCGGCTGCCGAGATCCGTGACGTCGAGCGGATCGCCCGGGAGTCTCTGGGAGAAGTGCGCGAAGCGCTCGCCGGTTACCGCGCCGCTGGACTCGCCGCCGAGATCGAGCGCGCGAAAGACGTGCTGACTGCAGCCGGCGTGCGTTTCGAGTGGGACATCGATCACGTGCGTCTCGCGCCACGCGAGGAGAGCGTGCTGGCGCTCGCGATTCGCGAGGGCGTCACCAATGTCGTCCGCCACGCCGGAGCCTCGACGTGCCGTCTAGAGCTGGTTCGTGACGGGCACGGTTGCCGCTTCACGATCGCGGATGACGGCGCCGGCACGCTCACAACCGAAGGGCTTGGACTCAGCGGAATGCGCGAGCGGATCGAGGCACTTGGGGGAACGTTCGCCCGTGAAGTGCGTGACGGTACGCGACTCGTGCTCACGCTTCCAAAGGCGCCCGCGCGCTGATTCGTCTCGTCCTTGCTGAAGATCAGGCACTCGTGCGCGGCGCACTTGCGGCTCTGCTCGGACTCGAACGCGATCTCGAGATCGTCGCCCAAGCGCAGAACGGTGACGAGGCGCTCGAGTTCGTTCGCGCGCATCGCCCCGACGTGCTGGTCACGGATATCGAGATGCCCCGCCGCTCCGGCCTCGACGTCGCCGCGGCGGTGCGCCATGAAAACCTCGGCACGCGGCTCGTCATCGTTACCACCTTTGCGCGCGCGGGATACCTGCGCCGGGCGCTCGACGCCGGGGTGTCGGGCTATCTCCTCAAAGATGCACCGGCGGCGCAACTCGCCGACGGCATACGGCGCGTCGCAGGCGGTGGACGAGCGATCGACCCGCAACTCGCGCTCGAATCGTGGTCGGAGCCCGATCCGCTAACCGACCGCGAGCGCTCCGTCCTACGGCTCGCCGGCGACGGTCTTTCCGCCGCGGCCATCGGTAAGCGTCTTGCGCTCAGTGAAGGTACGGTACGAAACTACTTATCCGAAGCAATCGGGAAGCTCAACGCGACAAATCGCGTCGATGCGAGCCGCATCGCTCGAGAGCGCGGTTGGCTCTAGTTCGAGTGAGGGGAAGCGCGCTGCCACTGTGCGCATGCCCCTTTACGAAGCCGACGTCCGGACGCACCGCTGTCAAAGTGGTCGACCACCCCGGCGCGACGAGATGATGATAAATCTTCACGTCACGTAGATCCGACGCCAGAAGTAAGGGTCCTCAACGTCAAGTAACCCGCCGTCTTCCAAAATCGGACGCCGTGCTAATATGGTCGATTATGCTATACTACGAATATGGCTAAAATAGCCATGGTCATCCCCGACAATCACCTCGCTACGATCGACACCGAAGCGAATGGCAATCGCACGGCTTTTATGGTTTCAGCCGCAATCGAGCTCGCGAAACGAACTCGCCGCGAACGGATTGACCGCGAGATCGCTGCCGACGTTGCCGAGAACGCCGACGTCGATGCGCAGGTCTATGCCGACTGGGAATGCACGCTAGCGGACGGTCTCGACGAGATTGAATAATCGGCCGGTCGTGTCTCGCGGTGACGTTTGGCTTGTCGCACTTGACCCCGTCGCCCGGTCCGAGCAATTTAACACTGGGCCTTGCATTGTTGTCCAACGTGAAGTCGCAAATGCCGGACGTACGACCATCGTCGTCCCTGCTTCGGATGCGACGAAGCAATCGGCTGGGATAGTGCGGCCATTGCTGCGCAAGGGTGACGGTGGCCTCGTCAAAGACAGCGTCGCATTCTGCCGCCAAGTACGAGTCGTTGATCGCCTACAAATGCGAAAGAAGCTGGGCATGCTATCGTCCGAAGCGCTGCAAGCCGTCAGCCTCGGTCTAGCCGAAATACTCGACTTGAGCGCTTCAGGTTCGAGGTGAGGATCCATTCCGGCGAGGTGCTCGCCGAAGGCGACATGGCGCCGTGCGGTCTGAGCGCCAACAAGCTCGCCCTTGACCTTAAGGTACGGTACGAAAACTACCTGTCCGAAGCAATCGGAAGCTCAACGCGACCGATCGCGTCGAAGCTGCCCGCATCGCTCGAGAGCGAGGCTGCCTCTAGTGACGATTCGAGTGGGAGGGGCGTTAGCACTTGCACATACCCGGGGCCAGGCAGTGCGCCGAATCAACTGCTGGTGCAACGGGCCACGCACACGAGCACCACGAGGCAGGCGGACCTCGTTAGCGGTGCACTTCGACGACCGCGGCGCCGTCGTCGATCGCGTCATCTTTGAACGCCTGCAGTGCATCGTGCACGGGTTGAGCGAGAAAAGCGTCGCTTCGGACGCAAGTCGATCTCGGCGGCGAGCGCGAGAAAGTCGCGCCCGTCCGTCCGCGTCATGTTCGTCACGCTCCGTATTTTCGCGCTCGCCCCAGAGCAACGTATCGTAGTCGAAGGACGCCATCCGGTCGAGATGGATCGCATTGATTGCGACGACGCCGCCCTTCGCAAGCGCACCGAGTGCCGCGACGACGACGTCCCCGGCGGGCGCGAAAGTCACCGCACGATCGAGCGGTTCCGGCGGTCGGTCGAGCGCGTCGCCGATCCAGTCCGCGCCGAGCCGTCGCGCGAACGCACGATGTTTGTCCCTCGAGTCGCAACGGCGACGCGACAACCCCACGCGCGTAGAGTCCGACGAACTCTCCCGGCTTCACGCCCGCCACGCGCAGTGCGCGAAATCCAATGATTCCCGCGCAGAGCAGAGGCGCCGCATGCAGATCGTCGAGCGCCTCGGGTAGCGGATATGTGAACGCGGCGTTTGCCACGACGTATTCTGCATAGCCGCCGTCGCGGTCGTATCCCGTAAAGGTCGGGTGATCGCAGAGATTCTCACGACCGGCCCGGCAGTACCGGCACGTCTCATCGACGGCGCCGAGCCAGGAGACGCCGGCGCGCGCGCCTTCATCGAGCGCGACGTGCGGACCGCGCGCGACGACCGTACGACGATTTGATTGTCCGAGTACGAGCGGCGCGCGGTGCGGCCATAGCTCGCCTTCGACGATGTGAAGGTCCGTACGACAGACCCGCACGCGCGAACGCGCAACAACACTTCCCCGTGCCGCGGCACCGGCACATCGATCGTCTCGAGCGCAAGCGGACGTTCGTGAAGCGGTCGCGGCTGCCGGACGACGGCCGCGCTCATCGATAGGCAATTCGATCATTCGCGCGCTCCCGCGCGCGGATCGGTGAGACCCCTCCCGTCGCCCAGGGTCCCGCGAATCGGAGTTTTTCATCGGGGGCGCTCGGTGAGAGATCGCGCAGCGCGCGCGATTATCGACGACTTCGTTTCCGCCGGCGCACTCCCAGCCACGCGCCGTACGATGTCGTGCCGCCTACGAAGGGATCGCTTCGCACAAACGATCAAAAACCGGCGTTTCAATCTTGGAGGCACGCACGATTCCCGCACTTCGTCCGCGATCTGTGCCATCTCGCATGCCGCGTGCCAGGCCCGTCCGCGCCGAGGGCTCCGCCGGCACCCGGAAATGCGATGACCGTGCGCGTCGGGCCGATCCTGCGCGCAAGCGATTCTGAACCATCAGCATGGTTATGCATGAAAGCAATTAGCGGAATCATTGACGCCGCGAGCGTCGGCACGACCGCCTCGATCTGCTCATGTCGGGCCGTCACCAGGCACATATCGAAGCGATCTTGGGGCTCGAGCCGGTCCACTACGATGGGTCGTGGAAGTTCATGTCCCGGTCGCCGAGAGCGCCTCGCAGGACCAGACCGCCTGCCCGCAATTGGGCAGCACGCAACCCGCGCGCGAGGAACGTGACGTCGTGGCCACTTTGCGCGAGCACGCCACCATAGACCGATCCGTGAACGCCACTGCCGTAGATCAGAATCCGAACAGTCAGGAAGTTGCTTATGCAGCGCTCCTTGATGCTACGCCCGAAAGCCGTCGGCGGTGTTGTGGACTTGCGCGTTTTCCGCAGACCACCGCGTCTCCATTGCTGACGCAAGCCGATTAAGAACGCCACGGCACGTCGCCAGCGCGAGGCAATGTCCACTCACCCGGTCAAACGTAGAACCCACCCACCGAGCGGAGGTCGATATGCGCCGTTGAGGATAATGCGCGTTTTTAAGGTCTCGATCCGAAACCGCAGGACACCTTGAAAGTCGGGAAGCCGGCGCGATTGCGCGTTCAGCCAAACGCGATCTCGTCGTGGAACCATCCCCATTCGGTGAGATCGTCTTGCCGTCTGAACTTGACGGCAACGCCATGCGTCACTGCCCCGGCGAACGGCAGGTCTCGTCTCCTTATGCGAAATCGCCACGGAAGGGCTTAGGCCAGCGACCTATCGTACAAGTCTTCCACCCCGAGTCGGCTTTGCTCCGCCTCGGATCCTGGAGCAAGTCGCATCGACCGGCGCGAAGGATTGCGCTTGTTACCCCACTCGATAGAGGAGGCTCCGATGACCGAGCACGCGCAAGATGACGTCCTTGTAAAACTGAGCGATGCCAACCTGATGCTCGCCGACCCGAGTCAGGACATTCGCGACCGCAAGGTGATCGATCAGCATGGCGATGAGATCGGCCACGTCAGCGGCCTGTTCATCGACAAGAATGAGAAAAAAGTTCGCATCGTGCAAGTCGGCGCGGGCGGGTTCCTCGGACTGGGCGAGCGGCACTTCCTGGTCCCTGTGGAAGCCGTGTCGAGCGTTACCGAGGACGAGGTACACATCAGCCAGACAAGCGAGCGTGTTGTGAACTCGCCCGCTTACGACCCGAACTTAACCGAAGTGCCGAGCCACGACTCCTTCGAGCCGTACTACGGCTACTACGGCTACGCGCCTTACTGGGGAGGCGGTGCGGACCCGTTCGGCAACCCCGGCTATCCGCTCATTTGATTGCGGTCACGCGCCTTCGGCGGCGGGGTCGTTCTGAACGCGTCGGCGACGTTTCAACTATTGTCGAAGGCCGATGATTCCGTAATCGCGGGATCTTCGGGTCTTCTTCTTCGACTGCGGATGTGCGCCCAAAGACGGAAGGCGCGTCGGTGGGTCGATGTAGAACGCGCTGGATACATGAATTCAAATGACGATATCACGCAGGCTGAGCAGTCACGCGACCGGCACGACCGTAGCGGCGTCCTTGAGGATACGGACATCGAGTCGGATGAAGACAGGGATGGCGACGTAGATGCGGACAGCGCCGCTGCGATTGGCGAACGAAACGACGCAATGTACGCATGGACATAACACAATTAATCCTTGACGATCACCACGAACAGCGTCGTCTCTTTGCGATTCTCGAACAACTTGATAACTCCGACAGCACGTCACTGACGGCCGTCTGGACGCGACTGGCAACGTTCCTCGAGGTACACGCCGAGGCCGAGGAAGAACTGTTTTATCCGCAACTGCTACACGTGGGCAAGGGAGCCGGCGGCAAGAGCAGCGCGGACGACGAGACCGAAGACGCGATCAAAGACCACAATCAAATCCGCGACGCGGTCGCAGCGGTCGCCGGCCACGCAGTCGGCAGCGACGGCTGGTACGATGCCGTCGCCGACGCGAACGAGGCCAACAGCGATCACATGGCCGAGGAGGAGCGCGAGGGCCTCACCGACTTTCGCCGACACGCTAGTCTTCAGTCACGTCACGACCTCGGGATTGCTTTCGCCGCTTTCGAAACGGCTCATGTGACCGGCGTCAAGGCCGTCGATAAGGACCCGAAAAACTACATCACCGAACACGAATGACGCGAGTGGGCGTCTCGTCTCTTCCCAAGGTCTTGCCCTTGGTCTCCGGCAGGAAGAATGTCGCCGTCACAAAGTACACGCCGGTGCACGCTGCAAAGACGACTTCCGGTTTTGAGAAACAACGCGATACTCCGTTGGAACGGCCTTGCATTATGAGATAGAGGTCGGTGTCCCGTATCGGCTCGACCTCACCGTGAGCGTGCTGCGGCGCTTGTCGGCAAACGTCGTCGACGTGCTGACGCCCCAAGGGCAATACGTCCGCGCACTCGCCGGCTTTCGCGAACCCGTTCTCGCGCGCGTCACACAGGAACGCCCCGGCGCACTCGGCGTCGCGCTCGAAGGCGATGAGGGTGAACACCCTCGGGCGCTTGCGCTCGTACGCCGGATGCTCGGGGTCGATCGCGACCTGGCCCATTTCGATCGTGCCGCCGCACGGATTCGATGGCTACGGCCGCTCGCGAGTCGCATGCGCGGCGTGAAGCCGCCGCGCTACCCGACCCTTTGGGAGGCGTGCGTGAACGCGATCGTCTTCCAGCAAGTCAGCCTCCACGCTGCAAGCGCGATCCTACGCAGGCTCATCCTGGAAGTCGGTCCGCCGCTCGCGTGTAATGGTGTCGCGTTGCACGCGTTTCCAAGCGTGCAAAGGGTCCAAAGTGCGCAGGACGGTGTCTTGGCCAAAGCCGGGTTGAGCGCCGGGAAGCTTGCGACGTTGCGGCGCGTCGGTGACGCTCTTATGTCGGGCACGCTCGATGAAGCAATGTTGGAAGAGCGGACGAGCACGGACGCTGCAGAGTTGCTTTGCGGGTTCAAAGGAATCGGCCCATGGACAGCCACGGTCATCCTGTTACGCGGGCTCGGACGGCTCGATGTGTTTCCCATGAACGATTCGAGCGTGGTCCGCAATCTCGCATTTATTGCCGGCTCCGCACCCGTCGACATCGAGCGCGTCCTCGGTGCACTCGCTCCGCAGCAAGGGATACTGTATTATCACCTCCTGCTTGCGCGGCTCGAGGAGCGCGGCGAAATAGGCTCGGCTTCTCGGTATTAACGGCCTACAGCATCGCAAGTCGGCCGCGCGTTTCGATCCGCGGCCTCACGCGAAAAGAAGTCAGCTATTGTGTCGCAGTCACTTGCGACACGGTTACCGCACCGGCCTTATTGCCCCAGGCTGAACGAATATACGTGACGACTGAAGCGATGTCCGAGTCGCTGAGCGTTCCTTTCCAAGACGGCATCTGCGCGTTGTACGTCCTTCCGCCCACCATGATCTTTCCGCTCAAGCCGGCCTTGACGATATGGACAACCTTCGTTGCCGACCCGGTAACGACGGCATTTCCCGCGAGCGGCGGAAAGGCGCCGGGCTGCCCTTTGCCATTAGCCTGATGGCAGGTGGCGCAATTGGTTGTGTACATTTTGGCGCCGGCGGCGGTAGATACGGCTGCACCCGTTGCCGGCGGGGCAACCGTGGAAGCATCCGTGGTTGCGGTCGACGTCGTGCCCGACGAGCTATTCTTGCCGCCGCTGCAGGCCACCAGTGCAATGGCCGCAACCGCGGCGACGGTGACGGCGGTTCCGGGTTTTTGCATGCCCTGTCCCTTTCGCGCTAACGATTTATGCGCAGGCAGTACTCTCTTGCGCTGCAAGCACCCTGGCTGCATCTTCGAGTGGTCCGGAGGAGACTTGCGCGCAACGTGCGTGGAGTTTGTGTACTTCGGCGACGGGATATTCGGCGGCGTCTATTACGATACGCAGCGGATCGAAGACGCCGTCAAGCCCGAATCCTTGCTCGCGTACGAGATGAACGACGTCCCGCTTCCGCAGATTCACGGCTCGCGGGGAACGACGCAGCGACGGTTCGATCGTATGCACTGAGTCCCTCATCTGGGTCCGTTCGCTTCTTCGTTCGGCGCTGGGGCGTCATAGCCGAGCACAACCGAATCATTGTCAGCGGAAGCGAGCACTGGGAGCCGGTTGGGTTCGTTCACTTAGGCCGAACCGGCCACATCGCCGCGGCGCATTTCGCCTACGGCCAGTTGCCTGACCAATTGCGCCATCTCTTCGACGTCAACCTCGATCTTCGCTGCCACTGCCAGCAAAATGCGCTCTTGGACTTCCTGATGATACAGGAGCCGTGAAATGGAATCGTGATCGTGCTCTGCGCGTCGCTCCGCGTGCGCACCGATTTGCCGCTGTCCGACCGCAAGAACGAAGATCAAGATCAGCTGTATAACGTTCGAACAGGTCAACAAAAAAGCGAATGGGTACGGGTCGAGCTTTGTAACGATCCCAACGGGTATCCAAACGGCTTGCGCGCCGATGGCCACGCCTAATGCAAGAGGTGACCCGGTCGAATCAGCGATCCTTTTGCAGAATCGCTCGACGGGGGAAAGGCTCTCGATGTGCTCGCGGTTGAGGTCGTGGACGAGTGGATGATTACCGGGTTCGATCTTGGTGGCGGGAGGAACGCGAGGCTCTGTACTCATGGCCCGTCGATACGACGCCGGACGTGCCTGCTGCTTTCAATCGCCGGTACCCCGAGCACGACGTCACTTATCGCGCACGCTCTTCGAATGGCGAAAGAGCCGCTTCAATGAAACGCGCGGCGCTCGCCGCTGTCCATCGGGTGCGCGGCGAGTCCAAGAATGCGGACGTACGTACGCGCGACGCGCGACGATTGCTTTCTCTTCCCGTCGTTTGCCGCTTCATCGGTCGGGATTGTGCCGATGCGGCCACGAAAACGACGCACATGCAAGAACGCGGGCTTCAGACCGCTCCAGTGAAGCGCATCCTCGTCCTCGGCGGCGGATTCGCCGGCGTTGCGGCCGCTGCGCGGCTCGAGCGCCGGCTGCATCCCGGCGAAGCGGAGATCGCGCTCGTCAGCCGTGAGAACTACACAGTCTTCACGCCGATGCTTCCCGAGGTGTCGAGCGGCGGCATCGAATTGCGGCACGTCGTGACCCCGGTCCGCGCGCAACTACACCGCACGCACTTCGTCCTGGGCGAGATCACGCGCATCGATTTGGACGACCGCGCGGTCGAAGCTCGCCACCCCGTCACCGGCGATGTCACGCGGCTTACGTACGATCACCTCGTGCTCGCGCTCGGCAGTGTGACTTCGACATTCAACATCCCCGGCGTTGACGATCACACGCTCCCGCTAAAGACGCTCGAAGATGCGGAGGCGCTACGCAATCGTATCATCGCTGCGCTCGAGCAAGCCGTGGTCACGCCCGCGGGACCCGAACAAAAACGGCTGCTCACGTTCGCCCTCGTCGGCGGCGGCTACACCGGCTGCGAGGCGGCGGGCGAACTCGTCGATTTCTTCCACTCGATCATCCGGTACTATCCGCCGCTGCGTCTTGCCGACGTGCGCATGTTGCTAATTGAGGCGGGGAAGGCGCTGATGCCCGATCTGCCGTCGCAAATGGGGCGCTACACGACGCGCAACCTGCAGCAGCGTAAAGTCGAGCTCATCTTCGGCGACGGCGTCAAGCGCATCGATTCGGGCGGCATCGATCTCGCATCGGGACTACGCGTACCGACGGCGACGGTGATCTGGAGCGCCGGCGTGCGTCCGTCGCCCGTGATGCGCGATCTGCCGGGCGTCGAGCACGCGCGCAACTTCGGCGTGATCACGCGGCGCGACATGTCGGTCATCGGACGCCCCAACGTCTGGGCGCTCGGCGACTGCGCCTGGATTCCGATGAAGGACGACGCGCAGCAAAGCGATCGCAACGCGTGGTACCCGCCGACGGCGCAGCACGCGCTGCGTGAGGGGCCGGCGCTCGCCGACAACATCATCGCAACCCTACGCGGCGAACCGACGCGCTCGTTCATTTTCCACAGTCTCGGCACGATGGCGTCCCTCGGTGCGCGACGCGGTGTCGCAGCATTCCCCGGCGGATTTGTTCTAACCGGGTTTCTCGCGTGGGTGCTGTGGCGAACGTACTACTTGCAGCGGCTGCCGGGTTGGGACCGTCGGCTGCGCGTCTCGCTTGACTGGACGCTCGGCCTCGTCTTCCCACGCGACATTGCGGAGCTTCGTCTGTATACCGAACGCGACCGCGGCGGTGAAGTGCAGCGTGCGCTCGAACCGCTTGCGACGCCAAATCGCTAACAACCGAACGCGCGGTCGCTCTCAGCTGAGCGCATTGCTCTAGGAGCCGGGTAAGGCTTCTCGAGAGCGCTGCTGCTCCTATTACAACTTCACGTGAAAGGTTTGGTTCGAACAATGCGGATTGTGGCAATGAACGCGGGCGACAAAGGTCACCTGCTCCTCGACCGTTGGTCGGCGAACGGCCATGATACCGATGCCACATCGTTCGACGCCATCGCGGTACTCGATGAACCCCTTGAAGCCGACGTCATCCTGCTCGACCTTGGGGGCGCCGTAAACGATAGCGCGATGCTCGCGCGACATCTCGACGGCAAAACGATCATCGACTGCAGTAACGTGAATAGCGTGCGCGAGCTGCGATCCACCTCCTCACTGGCCGAGCAAGTGGCACAGGCGTGCCCGCGCGCATCGGTCGTAAAAGCGTTGAACGTCATCACGTTCGCTACATTGGAAAACGCCTTCAAGCGTGGTGGCGCGGAGGGCCGCAAGGGCTACCTTTCCGGATATTACTGCGGCGATGATGACGGCGCACGCCGCACGGCGGCGGCGCTCATCGAAGAGGCACAGCTCGAGCCGACCGATTGTGGTCCCTTGTCAAACGCAACGTTGCTTGAAGGGCTCGGCCTTTTGGCGCGTCAACTCGAGGGGCACGCCGATTATGGGCCCTACTTTACCATCAGCATTACCCGAACACATGACCACAGCAGCCCTCTCGACCACTGGATGTAAGCATTGGCGTTTTGTGACGACGTTCCTTAGGCACCGGCTTTGGCTCGCCGGCACGTTTGGATTCGTACTTGCGATAAGCGCGATGGCTTTCGCTAGCGCTCAAGACGCGCCCACCGTGGCGCTTTCCGGTCGCGTCCTGAGTGGCGACGGGGCAGCCGTCGTGGGCGCCATCGTTACCCTACGCGGGAACACCGACGAGCGCACGACCCACACGGACGAAAATGGCCGCTTCACACTGCCGCGCCTCGCGCGGGGAAGTTATGCGGTCCACGTGGTCGCATCTGGTTACGAGCCGCTCTCGAGTCAAACGATCGGCGTCCGGTCCGCTACCGAATTTTTGACATTGATCCTCGCGCGATCGTCCTCGTCGCTCATTACGATCGGTCGAGTGCAAACGAGTGGAGGCGACGCCATCTCGACTTCATCCGCCCCAAGCACCACGATAGACTCGCAAAGGTACGCACAGCTCGGCTATTCGCGGGTGAGCGACGTTCTGCAAGACGACATCTCGACGACCCTCGTCCACCCGCTTGGCGGAAGTACGATCTTGCCGACGTCGGTCGCTCTGCGCGGGCCCGATCCCACCGAAACACTCGTCGACGTCGACGGCCATCAAGTCAACAACGGCAACACCGGCGATTTCGATCTCTCTCTCCTCGATCCAGCGGACTACGGCAGCATCGAGCTTGTCAAGGGCATTTCGCCGTCGTCACTCGTCGGACACGATCGACGGGGCGATTAACATTCGTACGCTCGATCCGACGGAAAACGCGCACGGCCTGTTGCGCCTGACGGGCGGATCGTTTAACTCATTCGGCGAGACGCTGCAGGCGACCGGGACGTACGACCGCTTAGGCTATGCCGTCTCACTGCATCGAACGACCACTGCCGGAGAAGTCAACCAGCCGATTTTCGATAGGACGGCCGGGACGACGGCCCAAGTCGGCAGCGCGGTGGATGGTTCGACAGCGCTCGGAAAGCTGCGCTTTGCCTTCGGCCGTAGAGGCGGTGGTTATGCCGAATTTTCCTTTCACGACCAGAGCCAGTTCCGTGACTTCTCCGCGGCGCTCAGTTCAGTACCCTCGGCCGACGCCGCGACTCCGCCCGCGACGTCGCCATTGGAGGTGCTCGACGGCCTTGAGGGGACGGCACTGGCTGCGCACAACTCCGGCTATGGCCTCGATGTTCGAACATCGCTCGGCACGCCGGATGCGAACGGCGTCGCGCGAACCAGTGCGCTCTTTCGCCACTATACGTCTTTCGTTTCCGAATCGGTCACGGGTCCCGCCGCGGCGACATCGCCGTATCTGTACGGTACTCGCGACGTCGTCGGCGACGACTCTCTTGAATTGGATCATCAGTTCTCGCACGCGACCCTCGCCTTCCAGTTCGGTATCCGCAACGAGAACTTGGCGACTGATTTCATGAACGGCGTCGTAAACGACCAGTCAGTCGCGCGGCGCGCCGGCGAAGATCTGAGCACACACCGCTTCCTATTCGACGCCGCGCCGGCCGTGTCCAACGGTTCCGGCTTCTCACAGCTGGGGCTGGCTCAAACGCAACGATCGGCGGTGCTCCGGTACACGTACGATCCGACGGCTAGCTTGCACGTCACGGTGGCGACGTACTACAGCAACTATTCGATATTCGGGACAAGCCTCGATCCACGGTTCGGCCTAACGTTCGATCCGGATTCGCGCTCGGTCGTTCGGTTTTCCGTCGGCACGACGTTCCAAGCGCCGCAGTTGCCGGAATTATACGTTCCGCCGGTGCTACCGCAGTCCGTCGGCGGCTACGTCTCAACCGGTAATCCAAACCTCAAACCGGACTACGCAACCGAATATGGGCTCGGCGCCGAGCACATCTTCGAAACGGGCCGCGCCGCACGGATCTCTCGGTCGATTTGTATCGCGTTAATCTCCGAGCGCCGGCGTCGATCTATCTCCCGCAGCTCAATCCCAATTGCGGAGCGATCTCAGCCGGCGGTGACGGAACGGCATGTCCGCTGAGCTATCCGGTCAATGCCGGCGCCGCCGTGTATCAGGGGGTCGAGTTCTCGGGTGAACGACGTATCGCAGATTTCACAACCCTCCGCGCCGGCTACGCCGTACGAAGCGCCTACCTGACGAGCGTACCGTCCGACGTTGCGGACGGCACGCTCGTCGTCGGCGAACAGTCTCTGGGACTGCCTCTACAGAAAGCAACGTTGTCGGTTCGAAGGGCACCGCCGCGCGGATTCGGATACGCCGCAGATCTTTCGTACGAAGGACTGTACAATGAACTCAACCAGCCGCAGTTTGCGCTCATAAGCGCCGGCATGAGCTACCGCCGGCGTGAACTTGAATTAGAGCTGAACGCGACGAACCTCACGAACGTTTACGACCAGCGCTTCACGCGAAGAGGCGCCGGCGTTCCCTACGGCGGTTTGAGCGGGCCCATCGCAACCGACTCCTATGCACTACAAGGCACGGCCCTGAATTTTTCACTGACACGGCGGTTCTAGCCGGTTCTCGATATAGCGGGCGCCTTAGTGCGAGTAGAAGCCGATTCCGAGATACGGCGCGATGTGCGTTTCGTTGGACGGAGCGCTGTTGCGCGCGGTCTGCCGGTCGCCCAGAACTCCTAAGTCGATGAAGACGGGGCTTCCGGGCGGAGCCAGCGCCGCACCGACGCGATAGCGCAACATTCGGTACGTCAATCCGAGCGATCCCGTCGTCCCGAGCGGCGTGTACCCACCGGTGAGATTCGGATAGTAGAACAACGAGAAGTACACCGAGAGCGGCGACTCGTAGTCGGACAATTTCTGAAGTCCTAAGCCGTAACCGCTGACCATCGGATAGCCCGCTTCCCGCGTCTTGCTAAGATAGCTTGCGGCAACGTACACGCGCGGTTCCAGCAGCTTCACGCCGAATCGGCCGTCGGCGTCGGTGTCGCGCAGGATGGACGCTGGAACGAAGGTCTGCCCGGTTCGCCCGATGACGGTGACCGGTGATGCATCATGGCGGTATTGGTAATTGCGATCTTCGCCGCCGAGCATCGCCGGGAAGTTCGCGAGATTGAACTCCACGGCGCCGCCCAAGCTGTAAGACGACTTGCCGGTCGTTGCACCGGGGCTGAACTCGTTGTGTACCGTCGGCGTGATGAGGTAGTCACCCGTCACGACGATTTCATGCCGTTGATCGAAGCTCGGTCCCGGCGGCCCTTGCGGGGACGTCGTCGGAACGGTCGATCCCGTCGGCATGGGAGGCTCGCTTGGGACCGGCGCGCCGATTTTCTCAGGCGAACCGAAGGTCACGGGCGTGCCGCCGGGCGCGGGGGTCGTAGTCGGGAGCGCGGTTGCAGTGGGACCGGGAGCCGTTTCGGGCTTCGCCTGTGAAGCCGCTGCGGTCGCCGCCACGGCGACGAGCAACGCCAAGGAAGCGATAGGTAACGGGCGCATCAGCGAGGAGCTCCGACGTAGGGGAACGAGTCCGAGTAGTGTTTGGCTGCGGGAGTCGTGTGGTCGCTCGTCAGACACGCGGTCTCGTGCCCGTCGTCCCGCGCGAGACCCAATTTGGGCACCAAGCTGCCGAAGATCGCTCCGAGCGAGAGATCGATGACGGGGCTGCGCAGATCGCGGCCGCCGAACTGCCGGTATGGATCTCCGAGCGCGCGTTTGATGCCGTAGATGCCGATCGGTGGAACGGCGCGCACGACCGCGACCGGTAGACCGCTTTTGCCGTTTGTTTCGACCGCAAGATAGCGCGCGGGACCCGGAGCCGACAGATCGGCTTCGATCGCGTCGGGAATCAGCAGCTTGTCGAGTGCATCGGCAACGCCCTCGGAACGCCCGGCAACTCGCGTGGCGAAGGTATGAATCGAGCGCGCAAGCAGCGCGTCATCCGTGATCGTGCTGCGGTTGGTCGCATCGTGGTTGGCGTAATTTTCCGTCGATTCTTTTACGGCGGGGCGCGCCAAGCGTTCGACTTGCGTGTACGTTTGGTTTGTCGTTCCGTGTCCCGCCAGCACCGCATTGAGGTTCTTCACGACGTCGGCAAGCGAATTCAGCGGCGACGACGGCGCTGTGCTCGGATCGTCTTCCGGCAGCGATGTCGTCGCCCAAACGTTGATGCGACCGACGTGCCCGTTTGCGTCCGCCAACATCTTACGCGGTAGCTCCACGGCAAGCGACAACACGTTGAAGCCTGCTAAGAAATCTTGCCCGTCGGAACGGAAGCACCCGGCAATTGCTGCCGGCACGTTTGGCTGATTCGCAAAATTTCGGTCGGGAAGGATCGCATAGAACTGCGTCAGGTCGAAGTAAAACGGGTCCTCGCGCGGGCCGGCAAACACTTTGACGCCGTTGGGCAGTGTCGTGGGACTGTTATAGGCAACCGATCCGCTCTGCGCGATGAAAGTCGACCTGACACCCTGCATGTTGGGTCTGCCGGGTCCGTAGACAGCGATCTGCTGCGACGGTCCGGCGCCGTTCGCTTTGAACTGCACGACGAGATCTTCGGTGTAATGCGCGCCGGTGCCGATCTTGAACTGGTACATGGCCCCCGGATCGAAGAACTTCGTCGTTCCCATCCCGGTTGGAATGAAGGGCCAAACGTCCATCGCCAACACCACGTTGCTTGGGTTCGTCGAACTCGGAAAGACGAAGACGTCGGTCAGATCGATCCCCGGATGGCTGACCGTCATCGGCGAGTCTTGGTGATCGGAAGCCGGAACGCTACGCACCGAGTATAGCGTAAGCGCCAGCATGGAAGCCGCCAGCGCCGTGGCACTCGCGGCTCGACGAACGACTGTCTTCATCGGACCTTTCACGTTCAGGTGTGGTCCGCGTGGCATGGGGACCTCTTGCAGAACGGTTCCCAAGAGTTTTCGGTCGCTGGGCGCCGTTTCTTTAGATTGCGGCAACCTTCAACTCAGAAAGTCCTGAAGTTTACCGCGATCGACCCGCGCGATGCGGCCTCGCGCGCGCTCGACGGCTCCGGCTGCTTCGAGGTGCGCGACGGCGCGGGCAGCCACTTCTTTGGCGGTGCCGGCAATCGTTGCGAGCTGCGCCTGCGTCATGCGACGCAGGGGTTCGAGCGACGGCGCAAGGCCCGCGTCCGGCGGGGCGTAGGGCAGGATGGCTAAGGCGACTCGCGCGATCGCCGGCTGAGCGCTAAGATCGGACAACCGTTCCGCAAGCGCACGCGTACGCTGCGCAACGATTGCTGCGAGTGAACGCGCGACGGCAACGTCCTTGCCCATCGTGTCCAGAATGATGCCGGCGGGAAAAAGCACGACGTGCGCCGGCGCGGACGTCGCGACGATCCGTGCGATGCTGCGGCCGTTGTCGAGCGTTTCGACGTCGCCGAACGTCTCGCATGGAAGAATATCGTGGAGACTTTGGTCCCGCCCCGTTCTCGAGCCCATGATCGCGGCAAGAGTTCCAGCGCGCAGCACGCCGAGATAGGGCCAGCGCGCGTCTTGTTCGACGACGGCGGCCCCCTCATCGAACGTTTTCTCCGTCGCGATTTCTTCCAATGCACGGCGCGTCGCATCGGACGCATCGCAGAGGAGCGGACAGCGGCGCAAAAACGCGGCGGTCGAACCGCGCGGTTCCGCGGTCAACGCAAATCGCAGCTCGACTTCCCAGCGCGCAATGCCGAGTTGGCGTTGCAACCAAACGAACCGCTCGGGATACGACTGCTCGAACATGAACCGAAGCGGTCGCGGCTCATGATCGGTGACGATCGTCAGTGTCGTTCCTGCATCGAGCCCTTCGAAGGCGCTCCGAATGCGCGGATGGCGTTCCCACGTTGGAAGAGCCCGGACATCGAGCCGCGCCGCCGAGCGCAAGGGCTTGGAAGTCATCCCGGTCGCTTCGCGACCGGCGACTGCGCCGCCGCTTCGGCAACAATGACTTGGGTCAAGGCGCGCTCCCATGCAAGCGAGTACAGTCGAGTCGTGGGCTACGTGATCACCGAACCGTGCATCGGGACGAAAGATAAATCGTGCGTCGACGTGTGCCCGGTCGACTGCATCCACGGCGCGGAAACGGACCCACAGCTTTACATCGATCCGGACGTGTGCATCGATTGCGGAGCCTGCGTCTCAGCCTGTCCAGTTGAGGCGATCTACGCCGACGGAGACGTCCCCGAAGAGTGGAACCACTACACGGCAATCAACGCGCACTACTTCAAGTAGCCGATGCCACCCGAGGCGCGCTGGTTCGTCAAAGCGGGTCTGTGCTATCTCGGGCTCACCTTTTTCGCCGGGAGCGCGCTGCTCGCACTCGAAGCGTTGGGTTATTCCGTCCCGTACGTCTTTGGGATCGAACACGCGCACCTTGGGATGGTGGGGTGGCTGGTCAACACCGTCATCGGCATTGCGCTGTGGATGTTGCCCCTCAATCGTGCGCGCTTTCCCGACACGCAGGGCCGCTATCCAAAGGGCATGGCTGCGGCATGCTTCGTGCTGCTCAATGGCGGACTCGTGCTGCGGCTCGTCTCCGAACCGTGGTTTGCGCTCGGGGCGAAGCCGGCCGTCGCAGCAGGGCTCTTGCTGGTCGCGGCGGCCGCGCAGCCGCTTGCGATTGCGATCTTCGTCGTCATCGCGTGGCAACGCGTGCGCGGTCCGGCCAGTCCCCCGCCCCGAACGCGATAGCGTGAATATTAGACCGCAGCCCCATTGGATTCCACCGAGCGGTTTGCTGATGGGCTTCGCCGCGCACGGTCTCTCATGGATCGCATTACTTTTTCTTGCTGCGCGGCATTCGTTTGCGATCGACTTTCCGGCGCTTGGGTGGGTGCATCTCGTCGCGCTCGGCTGGTTGACGACAGTCGCACTTTCGGTGCTGATTCATGTCATACCGACGTTCACCGACGTTGCGTGGAAAAGTGAACTCCTCGCGCGCGTCGCTTTGGTTGTCTTCGCGCCCGGCGTGGGTGCTCTCGTCGCGGCGTTCTGGTGCGGAGCCGTCTGGGCGTTGCCGTGGGCGGCGACGCTCGTTGCGATTGGGTTCGGGTGCTATCTTTTTGCGGCGCTGCGGACCCTTGCGGCCGGCTACGCGCAGCCGCGCGTCGAGGCGGCGATCGCGCGCGCTCTCTCGGTAACGCTCGCATCGCTTCTGCTGACGGTGGCGCTCGGCGTTACACTCGCGTGGACACTCGCGGGCCGTTTGCCGCCCTTACTCGGCGTGTCGGGTCCACAAATTCACGCCTCGTTCGGCACGATCGGATGGCTGACGGTGCTCGTCATGGGCGTCTCGACGCAAACCGTACGCCCCATCACCGGCGCGCGTTCTCGCATCGCGTTTGCGCATGCCGCTGCCGGCGGCGCGGAAATCGTCGGCCTCATCGCAACGGCGGTCGGCTTGGCGCTCGGGCAAACGACGATCGCGTGGGCCGGCGCGATTACCATCACCGCGGGCGCCCTTCTCTACGTCGGCGACCTCGTCGACGTGCTCCGTCGCGCGTCAGAACGACATCGGCCGCCGCAAGCATTTCTGTGGGTGGGCGCCGTGTGGCTTCTCGTCGGTCTTGCGCTTGCGCTCGATGCACTCGCCGGCGGCCATTCCGGCGTGACGGCGGTTTTCGTCTTGCTCGTCGGCTGGATCGGCCAGATGGTGAACGGGCACTTGTATCACATCGGCGTTCGGTTGATCGCGACGATGGCGCGCGGCAAAGACGATGAAACATCTCCCGCTGAGCTGTTGAGTGAGCCGCTTAGCGGTTCTCGTTCGGCTGTTTCCAAACGGCTATCGTCGTCGGGGGGCTCGGCCTATTCTTCGTGAATTCTTCACTGATGGAAGTCGCTGCCTGCAGTGGGTTTGCCGGCTGGATCGCTATGGCCGTAAACATCGTTGTGGCGCGCAACCGAGCTATTGTGGCGCCCCGGGTGGGCCCGGCATCGATGATCTCTCTTATCGAAAGCCTTCGCTCGTGAACATGGCCGGCACGACGACCGTCTCGACACGAGCGCCGCTCCGCTCGGACGATGGTTCGCTCGAAGACGTCGCGATCTTCAGCCTATTCACGCTGACGGCGACGTTCTGGTTGCTGCTGACGACCGCAGTCGGATTGCTCGAAAGCTTCAAATTCCCGTATCCGGATCTTGGGACCATGCCGTGGCTTTCGTTTGGGCGTCTGCGTGCGATTCACACGAACGGGACGTTCTACGGTTGGGCCTCGATTGCGCTCGTCGGCTGCGCCTTCTGGGTCGCGGCGCGCTCCTCCGGAATCGCGCTGCAGCAGAAGAAACTTGCTTGGGCGGCGCTCGCGGCCTTCAACCTCGCAGCGGTGTTGGGCACGATTACACTCGATCTCGGCATCAACAACGGCGATCAGGAATATCGTGAATGGGTCTGGTGGGTCGCCGCCTTTTTCGTCATCGCCGTCGTGCTCAGCGGAATCGTCGTGATCGCAACGGTCGCTGCGCGCGCCGAACGTGAAATCTACATCTCGAACTGGTACACGATCGGCGGCTTCATCTTCACGACGATCCTCGGCATCGCGGCCGCCCTGCCGTGGTATCAGCACGGACTCGGCCAGGTCGCGGTGCAGGGCTTCTACACGCTCGGCGTGCTCGGCTTCTGGACGAACTTGCTTTTCTACCCGATCATCGGGTCGCACCATTTCGAATTCACGCCGCTTCCGTGGTGGCTGCAAACGCTTGCAATCGTGTTCAGCGTCGGGATGCTCGTGCCGGTGTGGGCGGGCAGCGGAAACTTTTGGCTGACGATGCGCGGGCGCTGGGCGACGATCCGCCGCTCGTACGCGTTGCCCTTCATCTGGGTCGGCGTGCTGTATTACTTTCTCGGCTCGACGCAAGGAACGGTCGAGGCGCTGCGCAGCCTGCAGACGATTTGGCACTTCACGAATTTCACCATCGGCCATTCGCACTTGACGATGTACGGCTTCATCACGTTCATCGCGTGGGGCGGCATCTATGCGCTGCTGCCGCGCGCAACGAAAAAAGAACCGTCGCGTCTGGCGTGCGGGCTGCACTTCTGGCTTGCCTTCTTGGGCGTGACGATCTATGTCGGCGTGCTTTCGATCGCAGGGACGCTGCAAGGCCTCACCTGGGCACACGGCGATCCGTTCATCGCTTCGGTAGAAGCCGCCGCGCCGTATTGGCAGGCGCGCGCCGTCTCGGGCTCGATGATGTTCGTAGCGCACTGCGTTTTTGCGTACAACGTTTGGAAGATGACGCTCGCACCGCAGACGGCAGGCAAAGCCGTTACGCCATCGCGGCTGCCTTCGAGCTCACCGGCATGAGCGTGACGCGACCGCCCGAGCGACGTGCCGGCGGTATGAACGACGTTCGAATCCTCGTGGGAAGCGCCGGGCTCGTCTACGGTGCGCTGGCGGTTCTGATGGGCGTCCTGCCCGGGACGGCGCTCTCGCGCTCGCACCCCGGACCCGGCGTCGTACCCTACAGCGCGCAAGCGCAGCGCGGCCGCGATGTGTACGTCGCCGAGGGCTGCGCGTACTGTCACACGCAAAACGTGCGGCCGCTCGCGCAAGATCACGTTTATGGGCGTCCGTCGACGGCCGGCGACTACGCATATTCGACGCCCGAACTGCTGGGCGATCACCGCAACGGCCCCGATCTCACTAACATCGGCGCACGCCAGCCGAGCGACGTCTGGCAAGAGATTCATCTCTACGAACCGCGCGCGTTGGTGTCGGGATCCATCATGCCCGCGTACAAGTGGCTATTCGTGATTAAGGATCGCGCCGCGCCGGGCGACGTCATCGTGCACGTTCCGCCGGGATATGCGCCCACCGGCAAAGTCGTCGTCGCTAGACCCGAGGCGCTCGACCTCGTCGCGTATCTCAAGGAACTCAAACAAGCACCGCTCCCGACGCCCAAGCCATGAACGACGCCATGCAGATGAATCCGCCCGTACACGGCGACCCGGTTGGTGTCGCGATCATCGTGGTCGGAACGTTGTTAACATTGTGGGCGATTGTGTTCGCCGTGCGCGTTTCGATTTCACCGGGCGAGCTCGATCCCGAGCATCCTAAATACCTCATCTTCAAGGGCGATCGCTGATGGCGCGCGAGCCCGAAGATTCCGATCTCGAACCAGCCGTCGCAGTGAGCCTCTATCTCGACGACGCGACCGAACCGTTTGCGCGCTACCGCCCGCCGGCCACGGTCCATCTCGACACGCACACGCTCGAAGACGGCAATCATGTCCTACGCATTCGGGCGCGCGACGCCGTCGGAAACGTCGGTGTGCGCACGATCCCGTTCGTGGTGCAGAACGGTCCCGGCATCACCGTGACGGGTTTGCGCGCAAACGAACGTGTGAGCGGTGACGTCGCCATCGACGTGAACGCCTTCGGCGGTAGCGAGCCCTTCGATCCCGTGCGCGCCGAGTCGAGAGGACCGATCCCCGTCTGGACGTGGGTCGTCACCGCCTTGATCGCGGCGTGGGCTGCATGGTACGGGATCGCAGAGTTTCCGACCCCGTCGTCATTTGCCGCGACCCCGACGTACGAAACCAGCCCCGTCGCAGCGGCGAACGCACCGTCGGAATCCAACGTAGCGCCGGCGTACAGCGGTCACGGCGCAGCCGCCGGCTTCGATTACGCAAAAACTGGGCCGCAACTCTACGGTACCAACTGTTTGTCGTGCCACGGCGCCGCCGGCGCCGGCACGCCCGGCGTTTTTCCGCCGCTGGCCCGCGATCCCGTCGTCACGGCGAAAGACCCCAAGGGCCAGATTGCTACCGTCCTGCACGGCCTCCATGGGAAAAAAATCGGCGGAGCGACGTACGCGGGTCAGATGCCGGCGTTCTCGCAACTGAGCAACGACGACATCGCGGCGATTATTGACCACGAGCGCACATCATGGGGTAACAACGCACCGATCATAACCCCCGATGAAGTGAAACGCGCCCGCTGATATCGGTCGCTTTTTAGGGGCGACGGGTCTTCGCCGACGCGGGACGCTTCTTTGCTTCCGCGGACGCCGCGAGCAATGCGGTAAACTTTACCCGATTGCCTTTTATTTTGGCGAGCGCACCGGCGTGTGAATCAAAGATTGCGAGTTCCTCGCCGTTGGCTTCAACCGCCGACACGCACGCGATCCCGTTCTCGTCGTTGGCATACGCTTCGCGAGCGATTGCTTGGGTTCGATCGTAGCCCGTTCCCTTCGCCGAGTCCCTTGTCAGTTTCAGCGCCGCGCGCCCTTGGTCCGTAACAGCGTCGACGAATTGGCTTTCCACTATGGTGAACTCTTGTGGTTCGATAATCGACGGCGCATCTACGTCATCGGGTGTTGCCGCGGGAGCAAGCATCTCCGCGAGGATTTTCAAGCCGTTTGCGTACGCGACTTCTACGCTTGCGCCGAGGTACAGCGCGCCGAACTCGCCCCTGGGGTTCCACCGTCCGCCGCTGTTCTTAGAGTAACTCGTGTCGTCGGGCCTTCCGCTCCACGCGCTCATCGGCCCGAGTCCTCGGTAGTACGTCCCACTGCGTTTAACGTGCGGCGACGGCAACGGCATTGGACTTCGAGAAGTTCCCGACGGAAATTGGCTCCGCCCCGGGGACCAGCGCTTCCCAACGCCGGAAAAACTCATGAATTGGCCCGACACCTTCGGTCTTCAAAGTGGTGAGGATGCTGCGATTGCCGAAGACTGTCATTGGCCGGCGCGCGATCGCGGGTAGGCGTTGCTGCTTGAATCGCTTGCGAAGCTCGAGCGTGACTTCGGCGATGCGATCGACGTCGGCCGCGCGCTCGATTGGAACGCCGCGCTCCATCCATTGCTCGACTGCCTGCCGACTAACGCCGCCGAACAATTCGCCGAGTTCTGCAGACGACAGTTGGAACGCACTTTTGATCGTCAGCAGCTCGCGCGATCCACGTGCGCGGAAGGCGCGATCCATGGCGTCCGCGACGGCTCGCGCCGACAGCTTGAATCGAAACGGTGAAGCGCTCTCTTGCAGCACACGGTGGCCCGCTGCCGCCGGCGTCCCCGCCCTACGTGGGCTGCCGGCTTTCCGCGCCTTGGGTTTCTTTCCGGGCGTCGCCATACTCCAAGCATACCTGACAAGCCCGACGTGTGCAAGTGGGGCGCAAGTTCAATGCAAGGTCTATGCAAGCGCAGTGCCTCAGTACAAGCCTACAACGGATCCGGCGGATTGGCGCCTGTGGCAGCTACGTCGGGAAACCTGAGTTGTATCGTTCTCATGGCGATGTGCGAAGGCGTACATACTATCGACGATCCGCAATCGTCTTCCTCAACACGCAGGCAGCTTCAGCGTGCCGGGGCGCTCTCCGGTGAGACGCGGTACGCTCCAACTTTACCGCTTGGGTCGACGCGTAGCTCAACGAGCATCGTACCGTTTGCGAAGTGTGCGTCGTAGGCGTACTTGCCGGTGTCGGGATCGCCACTTCGCTGCGTGAGCGATCGATAGTCGCCGAGAGCGTGCATCTGATCGGATAGGACGCCGAGCTGCGAACGGGTGATCGTCTTCTTCGTCTCTTCGTCGAAATCGGCCGTCGTTGCGGTCATATCGTCCGCATAGACCGAACGCGTGACGCGGTCGGCCATCGCTTGCGGGTCGTTCGCGCGCGAAGCACATGCACCGAGGAGCGCGAGCAGCACGATCGCTGCCGCGCTCTTGGAGCCTTGAGAGTTCAACGGCTAGTAGGAGCCCCAGCCGTACGAAACGACTTGCGGCTTCTGTGGCCGCACGGCTACGGCGCGGATCGCCGGGCGATTGCGGGTCATGTTCGGGCGTACTGTTCGCGCGATCCGCCGCGGGTGACGGTTCATGCGCGGGCGAGGATTCGTGCGCGGTGCATTGGCAACGTGGATAGCCGCGTGTCGGCCGTATTTGGCGACGACGAGCGAGTTCTGGAGCGAAGCGATTTTGCGATCGCGCGAGACGACTTGCGAATGCTGATACGCAGTCTCTTGGCGGTATTCGTCGACGAGCGCCACTTCATGACTATACGCTCGGCGTTCCGACTCATAGGCCGCCTGCGCTTGATTCTTCGCCGCTTCGTCTTCGGCTTGACGGCGGTCGTACTCGGCGTACTTCTGGTGGACTTTCTTGTTGTGGTTAAGGATGAGGAGCGTTCCGCCGATGGCTGCGGCGCCGAAAATGATATTGCGCGTACTGGCTGCGCCGTCCGCCGAAGCAGGCTGCGTTGCACACAGCGAGGTGGCGAGAACGGCGGAGATAGCCGCGGTGGCGATGCGTGAGGAACCCTTCATATCCAACCTTCCATTGACGAGGTCTCGTGGCCGGTTCATGGCTTACCCTTCGGTCAACGAAGGATAACCGCCGCACGGTTCCGCAGTCCGACGAATGCCGTTTTACGTTCGCGCGGGAGCGGTGCCCCCGAAGCGCCACATACAATTTCGACGCCCCGATGGCGGCCTCTACGCCGAAGAACTATTCTCGACCAAAGGCTTCGAAAGCGTCTCGTCGCTGCTCTACCACTTGCGGCCCCCTACCGCGACCCTGGAAATTAGGGAATGGGAGCGTGCGCCTGCGCACTTCGTACCGAACGATCCCTTACGCAACCGGCACTTTGCGACGGCGCAAAGCAAGGGGACGGGCGACGCCGTCGACGGACGCAGGCCAATCCTCGGCAACGCCGATCTGACGCTGTCCATCGCCGATGTCGATCGTTCGATGCCGTACTATTACCGTAACGTCGGCGGCGACGAATTGCTCTTCGTGCACCGCGGCAGCGGGACGCTCGAGACGCCGTTCGGCGAACTCGCGTATCACGCACACGACTACGTGCTAATTCCGTGCGGTACGATTTACCGCTTGGCGCCAAGCGACCCGACGCGCTTGCTCGTGTACGAGTCGCGTGGACAGATCGACATCCCGCACAAATTTCGAAACCCATACGGACAGCTCGAAGAACATGCCCCGTACTGCGAACGCGATTTTCGCGCACCCGAACTTCAGGCGCCGGTCGACGAACGCGGCGAATATGAGATCCGCGTTACCAATGCCGGCCGCCATGCGATCTACATCGTCGCGAACCATCCATTCGACGTCGTCGGCTGGGACGGCTATTGTTATCCGAGCGCTTTCAACGCCGACGAATACGCGCCGGTGACCGGCAAGCTTCATCAGCCGCCACCCGCGCATGCGACATTCGAAGCGCCGGGGGCCGCCTTCTGCGTTTTCGTGCCGCGTCTTTTCGATTATCATCCGCTCGCGATTCCCGTGCCCTACAACCATTCGAGCGTCGACTGCGACGAAGTGCTGTATTACGTCAGCGGCAACTTCATGAGCCGTCGCGGCATCTCCGAAGGTTCGATCACGTTGCATGCGGCGGGCGCCCCGCACGGGCCGCAGCCCGGCGCCGTCGAAGGCAGCCTCGGCAAGACGTCGACCGACGAACTTGCGGTGATGGTCGATACCTTCGAGCCGCTGCAAATCGCCGAGACGGCTTTCGCCTTCGAGGATCCGCAGTATTACCGTTCGTGGATCGAGCCAGAGGCGGCCCTCGCGGGACGATAACGCGTTTGCCGGAAGTATGCGCTTCGGGGCGGCAATAAGATGAAGTCGACGGAGCGCTTCGGGAACCGCGCGCAGGATTACGCCGTCGGACGGCCTTCGTATCCCGATCGCGCGCTCGACGTTCTGTTAGCGGGTCTGGGCGAGCCGACGAGCGTCGTCGCTGTCGATCTCGGTGCCGGAACCGGAATCTCATCGCGGCTGCTCGCCGCGCGCGGGCCACGGGTGATCGCCGTGGAGCCCAATGGGCCGATGCGCGCTGCCGCCGTACCGTGTCCTGGCACGGAATGGCTGGACGCAACGACGGAATCCACCGGCCTACCTGACGAGTCCGCCGATCTCGTCACCGCGTTCCAAGCGTTCCACTGGTTCGCAAACGATACAGCACTGTGCGAGATGCTTCGCATCCTGCGTCCCGGCGGCCGCGCGGCAATCGTATATAACGAGCGCGACGAGCGCGATCCCTTCACGCGCGCCTACAGTCACCTCGTTCGCCGGTTCAGTACCGATGACACCGAATCGCGTCGCGACTCGGGCCGCGAGACGTTCGCGAGGTTCGCCGCGTGGCAAACCGTGCGCATCATCGAAATCCCGAACGAACATCGGCTCGACCACCGCCGATTGCGCGCGCGCGTGGGCAGCACATCCTATCTACCGCACGAAGGCGCGGCCTTCGAGAGCCTCGCTGCCGCAATCGACGGCATCTTCAAGGAGTTCGCGGTCGCGAATGCGGTGACGATGCATATGAAAACGATCGTCACCGTCGCCGACACGACGACGCCTTTTTAGGCTGTCGGACAATCACCGCAAGTTCATCATGGCAGTCTTCCGCATCGCCGAAAACACCGCGGCGCTACGCGAAACGCGGGACGTGTTGCCTTAGGTTTTGGCGGCCGCCGTCCCGCCGGCCTTGATCGCCACATCCGTGCGCGCGTATGTGAGACCGACGCAGACGATGATGTTGAACGCGAGCGCGAGAAACCCGGGATTGACTCCGTACAGGCCGATCGGATGAAAGGTCAGCACGGCCGCAACGACTTCGCCGACGATGATGCCCGAAGTCACCGGCCACAGCGACAAGCGTTTCCAGAAGAGCCCCAAGATGACGCCGGGCGCGAACTGGGTCACGACGTTGTAGGTCAAAAGCAAATACTCGACGAGCGAAACGTGCACGAACAGCCACATCGCAAGCGCTGCCGCCGCGATGACGAGCACAAACGCCCGCGTCGTCCACGTTCGCGCGCGATCGCTGCGCGCAATTCCGAACACGTCGTGCAGCACATTCTTCGATAACAAACTCGCCGTCGACAATAGGACGGCCGAAGCGGGAGCAGCGCCGAGAGGCATCCCGCCGCGGCCACAATGCCGAGAATCCAGGCAGGAAAATATCGCTGGACCACCAGCGGTACGAGCGGTCGGCGGCTGTTCCGAGTAACCCCGGAATCACGAGCAGTGCGGTATAGCCCGCGAAAAAAACCGGAACCAGCATCAATTGATAGAGCGGCAGAAAGATCACGTTACGGCGAACCGCCCGAGCGCTCTTTCCCGCGTAGATCGCCGACATGGATTGTGAACTCATGAAGAAACCGATCCCGGTCAGCGCCACCGTGGTTACGTACCAGATCGTGCCTTGCGGCGCGGTCGGCGAGGCGAGTGTAAACCAGTGCGGTCTGAGGGCCTCGAGCGTCGTCAACATCCGCGCGGGCGATCCGAAAAAATGCCCCGGGAGTGCGATGCCGACGAAGAGGACGCTGATCAGAATCAGCGCGTCTTTGACGACGCTCGCCCAGGCCGTGCCGCGCAGCCCCGCGGTAAAGACGAAGAGGGCCGTCAACCCGAATCCGATGGCTACGGCCGCCGTCGGAACGATGCGGCCGTAGCCCGCAATCGTCAGCAGTATCTGCAGGCCCGTCAACTGCAGCGTATACCATGGTAGGACGGCGCAAAACTGCAACAAGGCGATCAGGGTTCCGAGTCGTTTGCTGCCATAACGGGCCACGAAAAAATCTGCGGCGGTCAACAAACCGCGGACCCTCGCGAATTCCCACAAGGCGGCATGAAGAAGTAGCCGATGATGTATGCGACCGGCCCGTATGCCAAAATGTAGTAGGCCGGTGCGCCGCGTCCGTAGACCCAGCCGGCGGCGCCCAGAAACGTGAAGGTCGTGTAGATCTCGCCGCCCATCAAGATCCAAAGCAGCAGCGGCCCGAAGGAGCGCCCTCCGATGATGTATTCCTGGGCACTGTTTCCGGCCGCCCGGCTGCCGGCACTGCGCCGAGCCGCAAGCAGAGCGAAGACGATCGTGCCGATCACGATCGTGCCGACGATTCCCAGCGCCGCCATTGCAGAGCTCACGAACGTCGTTGCAACCGATCGATAGCGCTCAAGCAGACCGGCGTCAGTAGCGTCCAGACAATGATCCAAGCCATGATGAACGGCAAGCCGAAGATGCGCGGCTCGATCCGGTTGACGAGCGGCACGCCGACGCTGAGCATCAAAGCGGGCGTTGCCGCCAGCATGATACGCACGGCAGCCGCCCAACGACTGCGTGTCACGCCCCCTCGGTACCGGTTTGGCCGGGGAAAGCCCTGTCGCTGCGCCTAACGAAGCTCGACACCGCTCTTGGGAGTAGACGCTTTGGCCACCGACATCGCCGAACGTTCGGCCGCGCTCGAACGGCTGGACTGGGATCACCTGCACTTCTACGTCGGCAACGCAAAGCAGGCCGCGCACTATTATGCGACGGCCTTCGGCTTTCGGATCACCGCCTACGCCGGCCCCGAGACGGGCGTCGCCGGACGCGCTTCGTATCTGCTCGAACAGAACCGCATCCGCTTCGTCGTCACGAGTGCCCTCGGACCGGGCGACCCGATCGCGCGCCACGTGCTTACGCACGGCGACGGCATTCGCGATGTCGCCTTGCGCGTCGCCGATGCGCGCGGCGCGTTCGCAGCGGCCGTCGCCGCCGGCGCGCAGGCCGTCACGCAACCGCACGAGTCCGCCGACGACAACGGCCGAGTCGTGTTCGCGACGATCGCAACCTACGGCGACACGGTCCACACCTTCATTGAAAGAGATGCCTACAGCGGCCCGTTCCTCCCCGGATTCGTACCCGTCAAGCATTCGCCGCGCGCGCCGCATGAAGCGGGGCTGGTCGCGATCGACCACTGCGTCGGCAACGTCGGTTGGAATGAGATGGACCGCTGGGGCGACTATTACGCCAAAGCGTTCGGCTTTTCGCAGCTGGTTTCGTTCGACGATAAGGACATCTCGACTAAGTATACGGCCCTGCGCTCCAAGGTGATGTCCGACGCGCAGCACCGCGTCAAGTTCCCCATTAACGAACCGGCCGAGGGTCTCAAGAAGTCGCAGATCGAGGAGTATCTCGATTTCTACGGCGGCGCAGGCATCCAACACGTCGCGATTGCGACCGACGACATCATCGCAACGGTTCGTGCGCTACGCGACAACGGCGTCGAATTCCTGAGCACGCCGGGTTCGTATTACGATACGCTTGCCGAGCGCGTGGGCGCGATCGACGAAGCGACTGCCGCCCTGCGCGAGCAGAGCATTCTCGTCGATCGCGACGATCTCGGGTACATGCTTCAGATATTCACCAAGCCGTTGCAAGACCGCCCGACGCTCTTCTTCGAGATTATCCAACGCCGCGGCAGCCTCTCCTTTGGAAAAGGTAACTTCAAAGCGCTCTTCGTTTCGATCGAAGAGGAACAAGCCAAGCGAGGAACCCTGTAACCATGCGTATCGCCGACACGTTTGCCGCCGCCGCTTGTGCCGCGGCCCTGTTCGCGTGTGCAGAAGCCGCCGCCGCCGCGCCGCCCGCAAAAGCATCGCCCGCACCATCCGCATCCCCCGACGCGACGCCGACATACGACAAGTTCGTGACCGGCGCCAAGGTGCAAGACGGCATCTTTCCGGTCGTGACCAAGAACGGCAAGGTCTACCTGACGCTTGCAAAGGACCAGCTCGACCGGGATTTCTACGAACACGCGACGACGGCGAACGGCCTCGGCGGATTCGGCCTTCTCTCGGGAGACGATTTCGATCAGCCGGCACGCATCGTACGCTTCGAGAAGATCGACGACAAGCGCGTGGCCTTCGTCTATCCGCAGGAGCGTTTCGATGCACGCGCGGGGTCCGCGGTTGCAAACGCCGTCGCCGCGTCGACCGCGAACTCGGTACAAGCCGTCGCTCCGATCGTCGCCGAAGACAAGGACAGCGGCAAAGTCGTCGTCGATGCCGCGTTTCTGCTCGGCGATCAACTCGACATCGGCAACCGCCTTTCCGATATCGTCGACGACCCCGACCACCCCAATTCGCAGGGCAGCTACCATCTCGACTCGGCCCGCACGTATTTCGGCGCCTCAAAAGCGTTTCCGAAAAACGTCATTATCGAAGCGGACCAAACGTTTGGTTCAGCTAAACCCGACACGATCGATACAGTCACCGACCCGCGCAGCATCCAAATGCGCGTTAAGTATAACTTCGCGCAGATCCTATCGTCACCCGATTACATGCCGCGCCTCGCCGACGACCGCGTCGGATACTGGATCGACGAACAACTCGACTTCAACAGCGACGACCGCTTCGATAACGGGAATCGTTACGTCGTGCGCTGGAACATGAAAGCGTCCGACCCCACCAGCGCCTCGCCCGCGGGCAAACCGATCGTCTACACGCTGACCAATACCATCCCGCATGAGTATCGCGCACCGATTCGCGACGCAATCCTCGCGTGGAACCACGCGTTCGAGCGCATCGGCATTCAAAATGCGGTCCAAGTGCAGGATCAACCAAACGACTCGAACTGGGATCCCGACGACATTCGTTACAATACGATCCGCTGGCTGACCGAAGCCAACGGCGGCGGCTTTCTCGAAGCGCAGATCGAGTGGGACCCGCGGTCGGGGGAGATATTCCGTGGCGGCGTCTTGATCGACAGCGACTTCGTACGCTATTCGAAGTTCGAGTACAAAGATGTCGTCGCACCCGACGCAATCGCCGCATCGGAGAACGGCGGCGGTGATCTGCTCGCGCAGATCGCGCCCGAACTGTACGGTTCGCAATCCGCGCGACCGCACCGCCGAACCACGTTCCTGCACCGCGATACCGGCATGCGCGCCCAAGCGGCCCTCGGTGCGCTAGCCCTCGAACTGTACGGCGAACCGATCCCGCCGGCGTACACCTATGCGATGGTTAAGGCCGTCGTGATGCACGAAGTCGGCCATGATTTCGGCCTCGCGCACAATTTCATCGGTCACGATGCTTTCACTGCGGGCGAACTCCGTTCGAAGCCGTTCACCGATGCCAACGGCGTTGCATCGTCGGTCATGGAGTACGCTCCGCTCAACCTGTGGCCGAAGAACTCGCCGCACGGCGATTACTTCCAGCAGGTGCTCGGCCCCTACGATTACCACGTCATCCACTGGGGCTACGCTCCGATCGCCGGCGCCAAGACGCCGCAGGACGAAGTCCCGACCCTCGATCGCTGGGCGCAAGCTGCCGTCCTTCCCAAGTACCGTTTTGCCTCGGATGAAGACGTCGAATTCAACGGTCACGCCGTCGACCCGCGCGTCGCGCAGTTTATGCTCACGAACGACCAGATCGGCTGGTGCGACACGCAGCTCGGGATCGACCGCAGCTTGCTGCGTTCGCTCGACTCGCGTTTCCCGCGCGCGCAGATGCCGTGGGACCAAGAACGTTCGGCCTTCGGCCTGTTGATCGGCATGTACGGCCGCTGCGCGACGGCGATGAGCCACTACGTCGCGGGCGAGTACTTGTCGCGCGCGCGGCGCGGCGATCCGCACGCACCCGATCCGCTCACGCCCGTGGCCCGCGGCGAAGAGTTGCGCGCCTTCCGCAATCTCGATCGCTACGTCTTTGGTTCCGACGCTTTCCCGGTCTCATCGACGACGTTGCGCCGCATCGTGTACAGCGAGTACGAACCGATCGACAACTACGGCTACCAGGAACTGCCGCGCCACGACATCTCGTTTTCCGGACTCGTCGGAAACTACCAGAACCGCGCGCTCAACTACATGTTCGGGCCGCTGGTTCTCCAGCGGCTCGCCGACCTTCCCGGCAAAGCGGCCGGCCGGTATCGCACGATGACGCTTGCCGACCTGTTCACCTGGACGCAGCGCAGCGTGTACGGCGACCTGCACGCCGGTACACCGCGGCCAAGCGAGCTGCGGCGCAACCTGCAGCGCTACTACGCGCACCACCTCGAGCGCATCGCGATCGCTCCGCTGCTCGGTACACCGCCCGACGCTCAGGCACTCGCGCGACACGAATTGGTTTCGCTTGCCGCCGACCTGCGGCGCGATCTGCGCACGCCGCCGCACGACCTGCAGACGCAAGCCCACCTCGAAGCCTTGCAAGACGAGGTTGCACGAACTCTAAGCGCGCGCGCGACAGTGCCCGTGGTGCCGGTGCGGCCTTAGCGCAGCTCGCGGTTCGCTCACCCGTGTGCCGTTTACCGTGACTTTACATTACTGCTGCACGCAACATTCTTCCGTCACACGCGACGCGCTCGGCTGTGCGCCGCGTCTCCGTCGTATGACGAAGACTGCCACAATCCGCATTTGCCTCGGTGAGCACCGGCACAAGGCTGGTGGCCGGGTTGGTTTCGAGCACGCGCGGCCGATACGCGGAATATGGCGATATCGGCTTTCGGACTGGTCCTCTTGTCGCTTTTGTCGTCACCGTCGCAGTCGTCCGGTGGCCCGCCCATCAACGGCATTCCGGGGGCGCCTGCGCTACGGGTCACCGCCGCTTCGGCGCCCCTCCCGCGAAGCGACACTCAGACGATCCTCGACGACGTCAACCGGGAGCGACTTGCGAACGGCCGGCCGCCCCTGCAATTCGACGAGCGGCTGAGTGCCCTAGCGCGCGCGCACGCGGTCGACATGGCAGCGCGCAATTACTTCAGCCACCAAACGCCGGAAGGCCTCTCGCCCTTCGATCGCATGGACCGCGCGGCGTACGCGTATTCATATGCAGGCGAAAACATGGCACTCGACGAGAATGCCGCCTCGGCCGATCGAGCGCTCTGGAACTCGCCCGAGCATCGAGGTAACACGCTCGAGCCGCATTACGCGCGCATCGGTATCGCCGCGGTGCGAACCAATGGCGGCGAGCTCTTCGTCGAGGACTTTAGCGACTAAGGATTGGGCGAGGGAAAGCCCGACCGCCGCTTCGTTCGGCAGGTCGCCGCGCTCGCAAGTCATAGGAACCAAGGATGCTCGCGTGCGCCGTGCTCGGAATGATGCTTGTGCTTTCTGCATCCGCGGTGCCGCGCGGGCCGGATGCGTCGGCGATGGTCGTCGGCATCAATGCCGAACGCGCGGCGGAACGTCGCGGTTCGTTGCAAATCGACGCGACGCTTACAGCGGTTGCGCTCGAACATGCGCTCGACATGGCCCACCATGATTACTTCGGCCATCTCGGTCCGAGCGGACTCTCACCGTTCGCGCGCTTGCGCAACGCGCGGCTGCGGTTCGCCTATGCCGGCGAAGACCTCGAGCTCGACCGCGACGAGCCCTCGGCCGAACGCGCGCTCTGGAATTCGGAACCGCACCGCCGCAACGCCCTCGAACCGTACTTCAATCACGTCGGCGCCGCCGCCGTCTGCACCGCCCGCGGTGAATTCTTCGTAGAAGAGTTTAGCGGTTGATTGCAATCACGCAGGCAGGAAGTCGGGCAAAGCCGGCGCGGGCTCGGGCGCTCCGAGCACGAGCGGCAGCCTGATGCGAAACTGCGCCCCGCCGAGCAGTGAGTTCGTAGCATCGACTTCCCCTCCGACCCGCTCGAGCATGAGCCGCACGACGGCGAGCCCAAGTCCCGTACCCGCCGCGCGCGCGTTCGCGCCGCGGCGCGCGAGGGTGAAGATCGATTCCCGCTCGTCGGGCGGAATGCCGGGACCGTCGTCGTCCACCCGCACTTCGACGTACCGTGTATCGAGCGTCGCGTTCGATACGTACACGCGGCCGCCGTCACGTCCGTGTTTGACGGCGTTTTCGATCACGTTGATGAGCACCTGAGTGAGCCGGTCGCCGCCGATTGCGACCGCGTACGGTTGCGAGGAGAGATGCGTGATGCTGGTGCCGCGCGCAGCGGCCGCCGGCGCCACGCTGCCGAGTGCAAAGCCGATCGATGCCGAAAGATCGCACGAGTCGGCGTAGCCGGGCTCCTCGCGCAGATCGAGCATCGAGACGTCGAACATTCCGTCAACGAGCCGCCCCATGCGCATCGCTTCATGCCGCGCGATTTCCAAAAATCGCCGGGCGGTTCGGGGGTCCAAATCGTCCTCGAGTAGCGTTTCCAAATATCCGCGAATCGACGTCAGCGGTGTGCGCAGCTCGTGCCCGAGCGTCGAAAAGAACGCGTAACGCTCACGTTCGCGCACGCCGCGCTCGAGTGCGCTCTCGACCGCGTCACCCAGGCGATCGTCGTTCGGCAAACCGTACACGATCGTCCAGCCGGTTTCGACCCGCATTCCGCCCGCGGACTCCATCGCCGACGCCAACCGCGCGAGAATTGCACGACAGTCGCTCGGCGTCGCAACGGAGCCCGTATTGCGGTTGGGCGACAAGAGCGCCGCGAGGAAATCTTCGCTTTCATCGTCGTGCGCGAGCACGTCTGACGCGCGCAGCGTTCGAGTGGCGGTCTCGACGAATGACGCGAGACTGCGCCGTTCCACGCCGCGTGCAGCAGCGCGTCCCTCGCGCCAAGCAATCCGTTCGAGATCGCGTAAGCGTACCACGAGCAAAGGCACGGTGAGACCGGCCGTGTGCCCGCGCAAGTGACGCGTTAGCGACGCGACGTCGCCGATGCGGAGGCCTTCGTTACGGCGCGGCTTGCGAGAACTTATAGCCAAAACCGTGCACCGTATGCAGGCATGCACCCAGGCCGTGCTGTTCCTCGAGCTTCATACGCAGCCGCCGGACGTGGACGTCGACGGTGCGTTCGTCGCCGTCATAATCGTAACCCCAGACGCGGTCGAGCAGCACGTCGCGCGACAGAGCGACACCGGCGTACGACGTTAGCGCCACCAGCAACGCGTACTCGCGAGGTTTGAGCCCAACGTTACGTCCGTCGACGCGCACCTCGCGCGCCGCCTCATCGATTTCCAAACGCCCGAAGTGCCGGACATTCGAGCCGCTGTCGAGCTTCATACCGCTGCGTCGCAAAACGGCGCGGACACGCGCAATCACTTCGCGCGGCGAGAAGGGCTTCGTGACGTAATCGTCCGCGCCTAGTTCGAACCCGACGACGCGGTCCACTTCGTCGGCACGCGCGGTGATCATGACGATCGGCGTGGTGCGCCCTTCACGACGCAGCGTACGCGCGATGTCGAAACCGTCGATACCGGGCAAGCCGACGTCGAGCAACAGCAGATCGATCCCGTCGCGCGTCAAGCGTAAGGTCGAAGGACCGTCCGCCGCTTGCACCGGGACAAAACCGTCCCGTTCGAGATGGTGGACGAGCAGTTCACGAATCGCGCTGTCGTCTTCGGCAACCAAAACCCGGGTGCTGCTCATGCCGAAGGGAGTGCCCGCGCCGTGGCTCTTCGGGACAGAACGCGATGGCGCCTGAACATTAAGAAGATTTAATGTTGCGGAAGCATCTACGTCACATTTGTTGCTGATAATCGCTCCACGCCGTTTCCCCGCGGCGCGCCAAGGAGTTCGAGTTCGTGGTCAACTCCGTATTCGCGAAGGAGTCTTCTCCTTCTCGGCTTTCACATTCCCCCGACGGGCTCGTCACCGCCTATCGTCATCTATGCCGGCGAGGCGCAAAGAAATTCTGGCGTGCCGGCCTCGAACGCTGCGACCTCGAACAGGTCGCGGCCATCGGCCTCATCAAGGCCGCCCGCCGCTACGATGAACTCCAGGGAACGCCCTTCGAGGCGTATGCGTGGCTGTTCGTCGTCGGCGAGTTGATGCACTACGTGCGGGACCATGAGCGCGCAATTCGTCTCCCGCGACGACTTGTGGGTCTGGAACGCCGCTACACGCGAGCGCACGAAGCACTGCTCACACGCTTGGGCCGCGACCCGAATGACGCTGAACTCTCCGCCGAACTCGGCGTCCTCGTGCCCGCGCTCGTCGAATTACGCGAGGCTCGGCAGTCCGCTGCACCGGCGCCGATCGACGAGACCGATTCGGACGTTTTTCCCGCGCAGGGCGCACTTGCACTCGAAGACCGCATCATGGTGGACGAAGCCTTCGCGGCACTCTCACGGACTGAGCGCCGTGTCATCGCCGGCGTCTATCTTCTCGGGCTGACTCAGCTTGAGCTTTCGCGCCGCCTCGGCGTGTCGGCCAAGCGGGTTTCGCGGATCCATCACGGCGCGCTCCTGCGGATGGCACGAGTTTGCGGCTGCGCCGCAATCCGCCCGTCGTCGCCTGCCGAACAAGCCCGGCAGCCTTCTAGGACGTGATCGTTCCGTTCGCCCTCGCCCATCTGATCGCGACCTGCGCACCGCGCGTCGGGCCGGTTACGATGAACGCCGTCGTCGTGTTCGAGAGTGGTGGACGCCGTTACGCAATCGGCGACAACACCGCTCGCCGCTCGTATTTTCCGCCCGATGCGCCGAGCGCCGAAGCGCGCGCTTTGAACCTCCTGCGCGCCGGCCACAATATCGATGCCGGTTACGCGCAGGTGAACTCTGCAAACTTCGCGCGCTTGGGACTCGATGCGCGCAGCGTCTTCGAGCCCTGCACAAACGTTGCGGCCGGGGCACGTATTCTGCGCGACGCCTACGCTCGGGCCGCGCGCACGTACGGTCCCGGCCAGGTCGCGCTCGTCCATGCGCTCTCAGCCTACAACACCGGCGGCTATTGGGCCGGCCTCGGTTACGCACGCGACGTCTATGCGACCGCGCGCATGTTGCGCTACGCTCCCAGAACTGCAGAATCGGAAACGCTCGGCGCCCTTCGCGCCGTGCCTCTGCGGCACGCCGCCCGCGGTAAAAAGCGATGACCGAAACCGTCGCGCTTCTTCCCTCGCCGACGCAGCGGACGGCCGCGGCCTTGCTTTCGCGTTCCTTTGCATACGACGCCGACGTTCTGCCACTGGCATACGACGGCGTAACGTTAACCGTCGCGGCTCCGAGCGAAGGCACCGACCTCCCCGAACGCCTGCGACATCTCACGCGCAAAGAAATTCGCACGATCATCCTTCCGGTGCGCGACATCCGTGAGGGTCTCAAGGCGCTGTACCCGGCCGCAACCTCGCGTGACGCCGACTCGCAAGCGGCGCAGACGCTCGATGAGATATTTGCGGCCGCAATCGGCAATTATGCTTCGGACGTCCACATCGAACCGGCAGACGGCCGGTCAGGACGCGTTCGTCTGGACGTTGACGGCGTACTCCAACACGACCGCACGCTCGCCGCCGGCCTGTTCGAACGGGTCGTGGCGCTCGTTAAAGTACGCTCGAATATGAACACGGGCGAGTCGCGGCTCCCCCAAGACGGGCGCCTCACGGTCAGCTTCGACGGCCGTTCGTTCGAGGTCCGCACATCGACGATTCCGGTCGCCGGTCTCGAAAAGCTCGTGCTGCGCTTTTTGCAGCGCTTCGATCTCGTGCCCGACCTCGAGCAGCTCGGCATGGGCGCCGAATTGCTCGCGCGTTATCAAAAGGGTCTCAAACGGCCAGGCTCATTCTGTGTGATCGCAGGTCCGACGGGTTCAGGCAAATCGACGACGTCGTACGCGTCGCTGCAAACCATCAGCCTCGAACATGCCAACGTCTGCAGCGTGGAGGACCCGATCGAATGCCGCATCCCGGGCATCGCGCAGATCACGGTCAATGAAAAGGCGGGCATCACCTTCCCGCTCGCCTTGCGCGCGCTCTTGCGCCAGAACCCGCAGCAACTTTTCATCGGTGAGTTACGCGATCCCGAGACGGTCGCGATCGCGCTGCAGGCGAGTCTAACGGGCATTTCGCTCGTCACGACCCTGCACGCGCGCGATGCACTGCGCGTGGCCGCGCGACTAGCGGAATTCGGAGCCAGCCGCGCGACACTGGCGTCGTCGCTCACGCTAGCGGTCTCGCAACGGCTCGTGCGCATGCTCTGCCGCCACTGCAAGATCAAAACCTCGGTCTCGTCACAAGCCGTAGCGGTCGCGCGCCGGTACGGTTTCGCGCTCGGCGGGGATGCGTGGGAAGCGCAGGGCTGCGAGCGCTGCGCGTATTGCGGTTTTCAGGGACGCATCGGCGCTTTCGAGGTGCTCGAGATCAAGCCCGAACTCGGTGCTGCGATCGAATCGGGCGCGACGCCGACGCAGCTCGGCAAGATCGCGCATAGCACCGGCTACAAACCGATGGTCGTCGATGCACTGCGCCATGTGGCGTCGGGCGCGACGAGCGAAGGCGAAGTTCTGCGTCACCTCTCGTACGATGATGCCGAATAACACAACGCGATGTTAGCCGACATCGAGGAAGCGATCAAGATGTGCCGCGAGAGCGCGCACGCCGCGAGCACTTCCGATCTGCACGTGGAAGGGAACGAGCCGCCGTGGCAGCGCGTCGACGGTGCGATGGCACGCATGGAGCTTCCCGTCGTCGAGCCGGAGTCCGTGCGGACATTTTGCGAAACGTATCTGAGTAAGAAGGAATACGAACGCCTCAGCGGCACGCATGGGGCCGCCGACGGCGCACTGCAGCATCCGAGCTTCGGAGCGATCCGCATCCACGCGTTTCGCGGCGAGAACGGCCTCGCGCTGTCGCTGCGTCTGCTCAGTGACGGAGTTCCGGAGCTGGCCGCGCTTGGCTTACCGGCAATCGTAGCCGGCTTCGCTGATTTTCCGACCGGCCTCGTCCTGTTCACGGGACCAACGGGCTCAGGCAAATCGACGGCTCTTGCGGCCCTGATCAACGAGATCAACAAGAAGTATGAGCGCCATATCGTGACGGTCGAAGACCCGATCGAATACCGGCACCGCAGCCGCCGATCACTCATCCGGCAGCGTGAGATCGGACGCGACGTCAGCTCCTACGGGGAGTCACTGCGCGGCGTGCTCCGCGCCGATCCCGACGTCATTCTCATCGGGGAGTTGCGCGATCCCGACGTCATGTCGGCGTGTCTGGCAGCAAGTGAGACGGGGCACCTTGTCTTCAGCACGTTGCATACGTCGGAAGCTGCGGAGACCGTGGCGCGCATCGTCGGCGTCTTCGACGGCGGCCGCCAAGAGCAGGCGCGCATGCAGCTGGCACAGTCGCTGCAGGCGATCGTCTCGCTACGGCTGATCCCCGACGGCAGCGGCCGCGGCCGGCGCCCCGCTTGCGAGATCGCGCTCAATTCGCCCGCCATTCGCTCGCAGCTGATGTCGCCCGAGAAGACGATCCAAATTCGCAACACGATCGAGACGTCGCGCAAGGACGGCATGCAGACGCTCGAGATGGACCTCTCGCGCATGGTCAACGAACGGCTGATTACGTACGACGCCGCGGTGGCGGCGTCGGACTACCCCGAACAGATTCGCGTCAGCGTGGGCATCCGTTGAGGCTCATCGCATGTCGCTGACGTTTGCGTACCGTGCGCGCACGCCGAGCGGTGAACGCGTGGCCGGCACGATGCGCGCACTCGACCGCAGCACGGCCCTGGGCATGTTGCGCGAGCGGATGCTCATTGCGTCGTCGCTCGAATCGACGACGGCTCCGTTTGCGTTCGGGCGCTTACTGCGCCGTTCGGCGCCGGGCGAACGGCTTGCATTCTTTCGCGCCTATGCGGCGCTCGAACGTTCAGGAGTCGATTTTTCGACGGCATTCGGGCTCCTGATCGCGCAAGCACGCACCGCACGTTTCCGCGACGCGCTCTCGAGCATCAAAGCCGACGTAGAGCGCGGCGGCGAAAAACTCTGGACGGCGATGTCGCACCGGCCCGATGACTTCACCGACCTCGAGGTCGCGATGGTCGCCGCCGGCGAGGAAGCGGGGAATCGCGAAGAGATATTTGACCGGCTCGCACTTTTTCTCGAACGCGACGAACGGCTGCGCAAGCGCCTTCAGTCGGCGCTTCTGTATCCGGCACTCGTCGTGATCACGGCCGCGTGCGTCTGCGTGTACCTCTTTACGATCGTCGTGCCACAGTTTGCCAAGCTCTTCGTCAGTTTCGACGTGCCGCTGTCGCCTGCCATGGCGCTCTTGGTCGGCGTCAGCAACATGGCGCAGAACCCGTTCTTCCTTCTTGCAGCGCTCGCTTCGCTGTGCGCGGCGAGCATCACGATCACAAAGGCGCTGCGTACGGCCGAAGGGGCGTTGGCTTTCGACGCGCTGCGCCTGCGTTTGCCGCTGCTCGGCGAGGCGACTCGCAAGACGATCGTGGCACGACTGTGCCGAGTGCTCGCAACCCTGTTACAGTCCGGCGTCAATGCGGTGCGCGCTCTCGAAGTCGCCGTCCCCGTCGCCGAGAGCCCGCTGTTCGCGCGCGCGGTCGAAGGGGCACGCGATCGCATCGCCGGCGGTGTCTGCGCGACGCTCGACGAGGCACTATCCGCTTCAGGGGCCTTTCCGCCGCTCGTGCTCGGGTTCGTGCGCGTCGGCGGCTCGGCCGGCACGATTCCGAACATGCTTGCCAAGATCGCAGAGTACTACGAAGAGGACGTCGAGTCGCTGTTGTCCGCACTGCCGACCTTGATCCAGACCGCCGTGACCATCGGGCTCGGCGCGGTCGTCGCCGTCATCGTCTACATCGTCTACGTTCCGCTGGCCGAGCTCGGCACCGGTATCCGGTGAAACCGACAACCTTTCTCTCGAAGGAAAACGCTATGTCGCAAGACTCGTACGGTGCTCGCTCGGAGCGCGGGTTTACGCTCGTCGAGTTGATGGTCGTTGTCGCGATCATCGCGTTGCTCGCGGCGATTATCATCCCGAACTACGTGCACTCACGCGCTTCGGCCGCGGTCGCGCAAAGCGAGGCCAACCTTAAGCAGATCGCAACCGCACTCGAACTCTACCGAACCGACAATCAGCAGTACCCTCAGAACAACGGTCGGGTCACGCCTGCCTTGTTCGCGCCGGGGAGCGGCGGCACGAGCACCGCTATCAATCCGTATCTGACGACGACGCCGTACGACGCCTTGGGACACCAACCGTATACCTACACTTTCGTCGCGGGGGCCGGCAATAGCCAAGCGACGGAAACGTATCGCGTAGACGATCCCGGCATTTACGATTCCTCGACGATGAACAACATCCCGAGCGCGCCCAGTGCCGGCGGCGGCGGTGGAACGCTCTGCCAGAACAACTGCACGCTCCTGCACTATACGCCGCAAGACGGAATATACGGAAGTCCGTGACCGCTCTGGTCGCCGCTGGACTGTTCGCCTGGATTGCGTTGGCGTTTATATTGGCACACCACGCCGAAGTGAAGGCGACTGCCCGAGCAGCGGTGCTTCCGTGGCGTGCCGTTGTCGCCGCCGTACTGCTGGCTACGCTGGCGCTACTCGTCCGGCCCCTCGCAGGTGCGGCCTTGTGCGGTGTCGCGTGCATTGCGCTCATCGCCGCGGCCGCTAGTGACGCAAGAACCGGTTACCTTTTCGATGCGATCACCTTTCCGGCTGCGGTGCTCGTCGCGTTGCTCGCGCTTTGGACCGGTGCCGCCCAAAGTGCGGCCGCCGGCGTCGCTTTGATGGTCGGGTGCTTCGGCAGCGTCGTACTCGTTTCGCGCGGCCGTTGGATGGGACTCGGCGATGTAAAGGCACTTTACGCGCTCGGCGCCGCGTTCGGCCCCCTCGAGTCGTTGCTGGCAATCCTTGTCGCCTCTCTGTGCGCGATCGCCGCGGCGACTGCCGTCGGCGGTTTGCGACGCGGTCGTGAGATACGCTTCGGCCCGCATTTGGCGGCCGGCGCTGCCTTCGCTCTCATCGCAGGCGAGCCGATCGTGCACGGGTGGATGGGTTTATGAAGTGGTTCGGCCGCCGCGACGACTCGTTACCTCTCGGCGTCGATGTGGGGACGGATGCCGTGTCCGTCGTGGCAAGTACCCTCGCCGGCGACGGCTTCATGATACGCGAGACCGGTACGCTCGACGTACCGCCCTCGGATGAACGGGATCTCGATCTACGCATCGCCGAGACGCTGCGGCGGGTCGTCGGCGACTTCCGAACCCGCGAACGGCGTTGCATCCTTGCCGCGCCCGCGAGCGAAGTCATCACGCGCACCTTTCGCGTGCCTCCCGGAATGCGGCGCGGCGAGGCGGAGCGTGCGGCGGCACTCGAAGCCGACACGATCGTCGATTGGCCGGGGCTCGAGCGGCTGACGGCGCTCGATCCGATCCCCGGCAAGAGCGATGAGATGCTGCTTTCGGTGGCTCGCGCGAGTACGGTCGAGCGGCTCGTCGCGATCGCGCGGGCCGCGGGTCTGCGCCCCGTCGCGGTCGACATTCCGACCTGTGCGTGGCGGCGCGCGATTCCACTTGCCGATGCCGTTCTCGATTGCACGGCCGACCGGGTCGCGCTCGTGATCTTCGGCGAGCCGGCCGGGGCCGCGCACTTGTTCCCGCCGCGGCTGATCGACGAGCGGCTCGCCGCTTCCGTGCGCGCTGCCTTCGTGGAGGCGCGGCGCGACGGCTTGGCCGACGTGCAGCGGCTCGCCATCCTCGCGTCGGGCTACCGCTACGAATCGCTCGAAGCGTTACTGCACGACGATGGTTACGCCGTCGTGCCCGTTTCACTCGGTGGACTCGAAGGACCACCCTGGACGTTCGCCTACGGTTTGGCGTCGTGGTCGGTCGCACCGCTCGGACTCGTAGCGCAATGATTCGCGCGAATCTGCTGCCGCGACCGAAAGAAACCCTCGGACTGTTCGGTTTGGAATTCGATGCCGAGTACGTGCGTCAAGCGTTGCTCGGTCTCGCGATCGCCGCGGTCGTCGGATTGCTCGGGGCGGGTATCGAAACGCTGCGCATTCACCGTCTGACCGGCGCCGTCGCCGAAGCGGAAAGCGCGCTTGCCGCACGGGCGCCGGAGCGCGCGCAAGCCAAACGCCTAGCGCTCGATGTCGCCCGCTATCAAGAGTTCGCACGTCAAGCGCAGTTCTTTCGTCGCAGCGGCGGCGACGCAGCGCTCACCGTCGCGCGCATCGGAAACGAAGTCCCCTCGGGCGCCTGGGTCGACCAGATTGCGCGCGAACAAAACGGTTATGATCTGGACGGCGGTAGCCGCTCGGTCGCCGTGATCAGCGGCGCTATCGTGTCGCTCGGCAACGCTCTTCCGCGCAGCACCGCATCGCTCGTCGATATCCAGAATCGCGGCGACGACGGCGTTCACTTCAGCGCGCGCGTCGCATCGCAAACTGCCGCGTTGCCGCAGACGAGGACGATCGCTGGGCCGGCGGAGACGACCCCTCCCGGAGAGCCGCGATGAACGCGAAGGGCGTCGTCAACGTTCCGCGTTTGATCGCCATCGTAACGTTGCTACTCTGCGTTCTCGGCGCGTCGCTTGTCTATTTTGCTTTCGATCCGCAAGTCGAAGCACTACGGATGCGGCTCGACGACGAGCAAGCCACATTGCGTTCCGAGGAGGTCGCGTTCGCGGAGATTCCGCACGTGCGCTTCGAACGCGATCAATTGGCTCGCCGTTACGACGGCCTGCTGGCCGAGAATCCCGAAGCCGTGTTTCTGAGCGATCTCGACGCGGTGACGCGGCGCCACGACCTTCATTTGACCGCGACGACGATCAATCACGATCCGGCGACAGCGGGGCAAGCGTCGGATCCGCGCGTAGAACATTCGCTCTTCATACAAACTCAAGTGCGCCTCGAGTTGCGGGGCACGTACCGCCATCTGCTTGCCGCGATCGGCGATCTGTCGCTGGGATCCGAGATCGTACGCGTCGATGCGCCCTCGCTCCAGCGCTCGGACGGCGAGCTTGCCGCGAGCATCCCGGTCACGATCTTCGAACCCGCGGTGTCGCGATGAAAGTCTCGCTTACTCCGCGTCAGCGTGCGACGCTGCTCTTCCTTTCGGCTTCGGGTTACGCCGCATGGTTTTCAGGACTCGGCGACCGGATCGAGGCTCAGGGACTTGGACGCGCCGACGCGTCGACGTTTACGATCGTCGAACCCGGACGCGCGCCAAGCGTCGCGGGCGTCATTCGGCGCGATCCGTTTGCCGGCAAACCAGCGGAACATGCACCGCTCGGCACCATGGAGCCGCCGTCCGCCCGTCCCGACAATGCCAACGGCCCAAGCGATGACGCTGCGCACCCGCGGGGCGATGCGGCGGTCGCGATTGCAAACGACGCGGGTGGCGTCACGGTCCCGAACATCGGCCCCGAGCCGCGCATGGCGGCGCAGGCGTCCGCGCCGACGTTGACCCTTGCGTTGCGCGCCACGATCGCCGGCCCGAGTCCCGTCGCGTACGTCGAGAACGGTACGGTGATGGACATTGTACGCGTCGGTGACACACTGGGAGAACGGCGCATCGCAAAGATCGACCTACGCGGCATCGCCTTTGCCGACGGCACGCGACTCGATCTCCCCGAAACCGCGCCGTCTTCGCCGCAACAACCGGCGAAAAGCGGCCCTCGTCCAACCGCACCACGCGCCATTACGATAGAAGACTTGCGGCGGCTCATGATTCCAACACGCACAAAGCCGGCCGCGACTTCGAATGCGCAGCAAACAGCGCCGCGGCCGTCGGCCGTTATCTATCCGACGCCGGCACCGCTGCCGACGATCGACCAGCGGGGACTTCCGGTCGGCGTCAATCCGACTCCAGACCCCAATGCTCCGACGGCTTATCCGTATCCGTATCCCTACGCTCCGCCGGTCCCACATGAGCGATGAGAAAGGCCCGTAGCTTCATGCATCGTCCTCGACGCCATCGAAGGCCTTGGATCGCACTTTTCTGTGCCGCGTTCGTCCTGCTGCCGCTTCGGGCGTCCGCCGGCGGCCCGATCTCGCTCGACGTACGCGATCTCGACATCTACGATGCGGCGCGCTTGCTCTCGACCCAGGCGAACGTAAACGTCGTTGTGGATGGTTCGGTGCCTCACCATCTTGTGACCCTGCGGTTGCAGCACGTTACCTTCGAAGAGGCGCTCGAGACGCTGGCGCAGGCCAATGATTTGCAGACGGTCCGCGTCGGCAACGTCATCTACCTTGGTACGAGCGACGTCATGAACCGCCGATATCCCTCCGGCAGCACGGGAACGCGCACGCAAGCGTTCGCGGTGCGCAACGGTGACGCGGCCGACGTCGCCAAGAGCCTGAACGACGCGCTCCCCAAGGGGACCGTCGTTACGCCCGACCGCCGTACGTCGAGCGTTATCGTCACCGGTTCGGCAATTGCCGTAACACGGGCCCGTGGACTCGTCGCCGCACTCGACGGAGCGTCGGGCGTCGCCGCGACCGTCGTGCCGATGCGCTACGCCAAGGCAAGTGACGCGCTCAAGGCAATCCAAGCTACGTTACAGATTTCACCGCCTGCAAGCGCTTACGCGAGCGATCAGCAGAACGCGATCGTCTTGACCGGCTCGAACGACTTCGTCGCGCTCGCGAATTCGCTGATCGCGCGGGTGGACCGTCCCGGGCAACAAGTTCGCTACGAAGTTCGCGTAACCGATCTCAATCCGACCGAATCGAGCAACATTGGCTTCCTGTTCGGGGGAGTCGACGAAACGGGGGCCGAGCACGCCGGGTCGGGCTCGACCGTGACGACCTTCCTGCGTAATTCTCTGCAGATCAACGCGACGATCAACGCGCTCGTTACGCAAGGCCGTGCCAAGATTTTGGCGCGTCCGACGATTTCGTCGCTCAATAACGTGTCGGCGTCGCTGCTGGTCGGCGAGCAGTATCCGATCGTCTATTTCGATGCGCGAACCGGCACGCAACAGGTTCAGTTCGTCAACGTCGGCGTGAACCTCAACGTCACGCCGACGATCGGCACCGACGGCGAGATCACGACCGATCTCGAGACCGACTACAGTCAAGTCGCCGGCACGATCGCGCAGTTTCCGATCATCGCGACGCGCAAGGCAACCTCGACCTTACGCGTGCGCGACGGCGAAACGATCGTGATTGCGGGTCTCTTCTCCGACGTCGACAGCGAAACGCTCACGAAGGTCCCCTTTCTCGGCGACATTCCGTTCCTCGGCGAAGTGTTTCGCAACCGTCAGAAGCAGCGCAGCAAGGATGAAGTCGTCTTCCTGATCACGCCGCACCTCGTGCCCGATGACGGCCCCGCTAAAGCACAACTTCCCACCGCCGTGCACGGAGGCTAATCGTGCGTACATCGAACGACATTCCCGAACTCGCGATCGTACGGGTTGTCAGCGCAGGTGGTCCGTACCATCGCGGCGACATCCTGTCGCTCGCATTTTCGGAACCCTCCGTCGGGCGATTGGCCGCGCACGGCGAGAGCGCGGGCATCTCGGAGTGGCGGATCGCCGACTCTTGCGTTCCCGAGATGGTTTCAGCCGTCGTCAGCACCGCCTGCGCGACATACGGAGCCGGCATCGAACTCACGTTGTCGTTCATCGACCCACACATCGCCCGCATCCGTGCAGTCGAGTCGCTCGAACACACTCTCCACGCACGCCAGTACGCGTCGTTGCATCCGATACGCAGCGCCGAGGACGATGCTGTTCCGCGAGGATCCGCTTTCACGCGTGCGCCGTTGCCCGAGCCGTTTTCCGCGCTCGTACGCAACGGCGTACCAGCGTCGCTTGCGGAAAGCGTCGACGGTGCGTGGCGGGATGCAAACGGCGGCGCTGCGTCGCAGGACCCGAAGGCCGCCGCCGCGTCACCGAATATGAAGGTCGCGGTTGCGTCACAGACACCAAGTGACGCTACGGCGTCACCGTATTCGACCGCGCCGGCGGACCCGAGCCCCTCGCGCCCCGGTGCGCTCGTCCGGCTGCAATGGACGCCCGAGCGCGTACGACGCTTCATTTCGGTCGTCGACCGGCTCTTCACGGTCGATCGACTTGGCTGGTACCGCCATGCGCTCGCCATGCGGTTGCTCGTGCCGGACGAGATCGTGGTCTCCGATGAACGAACTCGTGCGGAAATGGCGAGCCGGCTTCACGAGCTGCGCGCTGCCGTCGCCCAGACCTTCGGACGTCCGTTGCTCGGCGCGTTCATGCCGAATTTTAGCGTCGACACCGAATGGCTCGAAACGCTTGACTCGCCGCCCGCGGCGCGCGCCCTTGCCGCATTGCGCGAGATGTTGCTGCCCCTGGTCGACGATCGCGCCGACGCCGTCGCGACCGAACCGGAATGGATGATCGGCTCCGTGCTCGCGCGCGATTTGTCGGCTATGCCCGCGACAAGCCTCGAAGCACTCCTGCCCGTTCTCATTCCGACGACGGCAAAAGACGCCGCGCTCGGCGCGCGGCTGGCCGACTATCGCCGTACGCTTGTTGACGCGTTCGGGCAAACGGTCCGCTCCTCGGGCGCCGTACGGCTCGGCGCGATGACCGAGCCGAATCATGCGCTCGACGACCGCCTGTGGCAGCTCGTCGGCGCCGTCGGCGCGGCGTTCGGCGAGTTCACGACCGGCACGCAAACCCCCGCGGCAGCGATTGCAGCGCAAGCCTAAGGTGTCCGTTGGAAGCTTCACAACTCGTCCTTCCGGCCCTGGCCACCGTCGCGCTCGGTACCGCGCTTCTCGTGCCGCTGCGTGACGACCGGCGCGGCCGGCGCGCCACGGCATCGGGGTTCCTACCGCTTCGTGCCGATTTTCGGGCGCTTACGCCCGTACAGGACCGCGGGAGCCATGAGCAAAGCGTCGGCAACGACGATTTCCATCGGACCATCGTAGTCGTTGGTACTGACGCCGCCGATGCTGCCCTCGACGCAACACGGACAACAGCTACGAGCAGCAACGCCGCAACCCAGGGCGATAGCCAGGAGTCCGCAGTCGACGACATTATCGAGCCGCCTAAATGCGACGTTGTCATCGCGTCCGAGCAGCCCGTTCCGCTCAATGTACGAGCCGTAAAGACAACCGAAGCTGCGTTACACCGCATCGCCGAATCGTGGCGCAGCCTCTTCCACACCGCTCACGCACCCACGACGATGCTGTCTGCGGCTGCCGATACCGTGGTCGAACGCTCCTTCGCAGCCGAACTCGACGCGTTGCTCGGTAGCTGTGAAGCGGCCGAAGGTTCCGAGCGGCCGAGGCCGCCCCACGACGAAAGTTCGCAACGGACGACCGCGCGTCTGACGGGCCAACAAAACGCCGAGGTCTTCAGCGCCGCGCCGCAAGCGACGACTCGCTGCGAGTTTGCCGTCGAAGGCGAGATGCCGGAGACCGCTCCGGTGCCACGCGAACACGCGGCAGAAAGTGTCGTCGTCCGCGCCAAGCAGACGCCGCCGGAACGCATCGTTCCGCTGACGCGCTTACCGTTACGACGGATGGCCGATGAAGTGACGTGGTGCCGTTCGTTCGGCATCGAATCGCACAACGAACGCCACGCGCTGCTCGCGTGTTTGCGTCACGAAGAAAGCGGTGCACAGCTCAAGGCGGGTCGGGCGGTCGATGTCCTCACGCAAGCCTACCGCGAGGAAGACGCGGAAGGACGCGTCCTTGTCCTGCATGCGCTCGCGCGCCGTTTTCCGCGCGACGCCGTCGATACGTTCATCGACGCTCTAAAGGTTGGTACCGACGAAGAGCGTGCGCTTGCGGTCGACGCGCTCGCGGCAGCGCACAGACCTGATGCGCTCGTCGCTGCTTTCTTCGATCGCGTGGATGCAATTGCAGCGCGCGCGGCGTTTGCCTACGTCGGAAGCAATGTTCGCGCAGACTACGTTGCCGCACTTGAGCCCTACGTCGAAGCGCCGCGGCTGGCCGCCATTCTCGGGCTACTCGCCGGCTTTATCGAATGATTGCCGCGCCACCGCTCGTCGGCGCCGAGCGTGTCTTTGAACTCGTTACGATGGGACGCCGGCGGCAGGCCTCGGATCTGCACATCGAGCCAGGCCAGGGCGCGGCTTATCGCATCTACACGAGGATCGAGCGAATCGCAACAGCGCCGTTCGACGCAACCGACGTGGTCGCTTTTCTCGATGCGACGCTCGATAAGCTCGCACGCGCACGACTCGAAAAACTCGGCATCGCCGACGCCGTCTACGCGCAAGAGCGAACCGGCGCAATCCGCATCCACGCCTCACAAGGCAAAGGCGGCCCGCGACTTGCGATCCGGCTTCTCGCGCGCGCAATTCCCGAACTCGATTCGCTGCACTTGCCCAACATCGTCACGAGCTTCGCTGAATTGCGTTCAGGCTTGGTTCTCGTTACGGGTCCAACGGGCAGCGGCAAAACGACGACGATTGCGTCGATCATCGATAGAATCAACGCAACATCTCATAGGCACATCATCACATTTGAAGACCCGATTGAATATACGCACTCGTGGCTTCAGTCCGTCGTGACGCAGTATGAGATCGGGCGGGACGTTTCCGGTTTCGCCGACGGTATTCGCGGCGCGCTGCGCGCCGACCCCGACGTACTCTTCATCGGAGAATTGCGCGGACTCGATACCGTGGCCGCATGCTTGCAAGCCGCCGAGACGGGACACGTCGTTTTCGCGGCACTGCATACGCCTTCGGAAACGGCGCAGGCCGTCAATCGCATCATCGGACTTTTCCCCTCGGGAGAGCAAGAGAGCGCGCGCGTTCGACTCGCCGATTCGCTACGAGCACTGGTGGGCATGCGGCTCGTACCGTTACAAGACGGAAGCGGCTTACGAGCCGCAGTTGAAATCGCTGTCGCCAACGACGCGGTGCGTCGCCTGATTCGCGACGCCGCTACTCATCAGCTCCGCGCCACAATTGCAACGGGCCGCCGCGACGGGATGCAGACACTCGAAGCACACCTCAACGAGCTGGTCGCTGCCGGCGAGGTCGATGCGACCGTCGCGCGTGTGGCGTCGCTCTATCCCGAAGAGATTCGCGAGCGTTCAAATCTCGGTTATAGCCGGCGGTGATGCACGAAGTCGAGGCCGAGCGGCGCTCGGCGCGCGTTTTGGCGGCACGGCTCGTCGAACTCGAACGCGAATGCGCGGACGCACGCGATCAAGCTCGGCTACTCGGCGCCCTGCAGCGCGCCTTTACCGCATTGGCCCACAAGCGCACGCACGAGGAGGTGATCGGCGAAATGCTGCGGACGGCACGCGCACCGCTCGGCTTTTCGCGTGCAATCTATTTCGCCGTCGATGAAGACGGCTGCTGCGCGCGGGCACGCTTTCAACTCGACGGCAGCGCAACGGTCGAATCGAGTGCGGAGGCCGTCGACCTTCGCCGCAGCAGCGCGCTTTCGCGTATTCTCAACGACCCGGCAGCCGATGGTGTCGGTCGGGCAGGCGAACTGTCGACACCCCTGGTCGACACGCGGAATTGGTATGTCGTCACGGCGCTGGTGCGCGGGGAACGAGTCCACGGCGCTCTGTACGCCGACGGCCATCCAAGCGTCGTGCCACGCGAATGGGAGGCAGCGATGGTTCGGGCTCTGGGAACGATCGGCGCCGTAGCTCTGGACAATGTTGCATTACTGACGCAGACGCAGGAACTAGCGACTCGGGATCCGCTGACGGGCCTCTTTAATCGGCGCACTTTCGCAGAGCGGCTGCAAGCGGAGATCGAAACCGCCCGGCGCTACGGACGATCCCTTGCCTATGCCATGATCGACGTTGATGACTTCAAAGCGATCAACGACACGCGAGGTCACGTCGGAGGCGATGCCGTCCTGCGTGAACTCGCGCGTATCTTACAGGTCAACTCGCGACCGCAAGATGTGGTGGCCCGCTACGCCGGCGACGAGTTCGTCGTGCTTCTCGTCGATGTTGAAACCTCACTCGCACGTACCCTCATCGAACGGCTACTATGTGCGATGCGCGAACGCGAACTGCGCTGTTCGCTCGGTGTTGCGCTGCTTCCGGCGAACGCGACGGACGCAGAAGAGCTCATGGCCGCAGCCGATCGCGCACTCTACGCGACCAAGGCCCGCGGCAAGAACAGTTTCAGCTTTGCGGGTCTTTTACATCACGAAACAGCTTGGGGAACATCCGGCTGCGAGGAGTCGACGGCGATTTTCCAGCTCAGCCCTTCGCGACGCCAGACGACCAGATAACGGCCGGTTAGGTGTTGCAGCGCATGGTCTGTTGCAACGTCGAAAGCGTAGTCGCCGATCTCGTACGCGGTATCACCCTCGACGCTCGTCTGCGACGACGTCAGCGATCCGTTCGTAAACCGCATCGTCTTGAAGGCGTCGGCGATGGACGCCTCGATCGTCGTGCGCCCGCGCACGAGCTTACCGCGCGCCGGCATCGAGACCGCGTTTTGCGTGAAGACGGAGGCATAGGCACGCGCGTCGCCCGCTTCGAGCGCGGCGAGGTACGTGCAATTCCCCGCCTCGATTGCCGCTTGCACCTCGGCACGTGAGGCCGGCATGCGGGCCCGCGCGATCTTTCCGAAACGCCGGACGAAGAGCGCGACGCTCATGAAGACGAACGCGAGCGCGAAGACCCAACTCACGCGGCCGCGGTTCAGCCGCGCTTTGGCTTCGAGCACACGGGGCGGTCGCTTGGAACGATGCGCAAAACGTCGACGCCTGCGTCGCGGTTCGTTTCAATGGAGTGGAGGATGGCGGCGCGCATGACGGGACCTTAGATTCGAAGAGCTAAGGGCGTGACCTTGCGAACAACTTTATAAGGATCCGCGAACGGATATTTACCGGCCGATCAGGTGCGAACCGAATGCGATCGCGAAACAGCCGGCGGATCGCTTGCGTCCAAACACTCTCCTGCGAAGACGCCTTGCGCGAAAGCGAAAACCCGATCGCTTTGCGCCCTACGTGCTGCGACGACGTACCATACGCGAAAACGGAAACCCGCCGGGCACACTGCGCGGCGGGCTCATCGTTATAATCTGGCGCTGTCCTACTCTCGAGGGACCCTGCGGTCCGACTACCATCGGCGCTGACGGTCTTAACTGCCGTGTTCGGGATGGGAACGGGTGGAACCCCGCCGCTATCGGCGCCAGAAATCTGATCCCGATGCGCCCACGAGCCGTAGCTCATAGTGTAGCGCAGCGGAAAGCTGCATAGTGAAGAACCTTCAGTGCCAAACGAACAGCGTAGCGTAATTAAAGTATCCGGGCGATTAGTACCGGTTAGCTCCAGCGATTGTTCGCCTTCCACCCCCGGCCTATCAACGTGGTAGTCTCCCACGACCCTTCACCCTTGCGGGATTGAGATCTCATCTTCGAGTCAGTTTCACGCTTATATGCCTTCAGCGTTTATCTGGTCCGAACGTAGCTACCCGGCTATGCCCCTGGCGGGACAACCGGTTCACCAGCGGTTCGTTCGACCCGGTCCTCTCGTACTAGGGTCGACGCTCGTCAAATCTCCTACGCCCACGGCGGATAGGGACCGAACTGTCTCACGACGTTCTGAACCCAGATCGCGTACCGCTTTAATGGGCGAACAGCCCAACCCTTGGGACCTACTACAGCCCCAGGATGCGACGATCCGACATCGAGGTGCCAAACCTCCCCGTCGATGTGGCAATCTGCAATCTCTTGCAGCTTAGACTATACCTTCATCTCTTTCGAGAGAGTGGCGTCTTATGGACGTGATAGATTTGCGCCGATCGGCGCCGCGCGTCCATTCCTCGCGCGCTGGCGAGAAGTCGTTACAGGGGCACCTCGCAAAGCATGCCGGCATATCGCCGGTGCAGCTCGCAGCGTTCTGGCTGCGGCGAGGAACCTTCCCTCGGTATTGCCCTCATCTTCGCAGATTTGGGTTTCACCGATATGAGCCACTTGTTTACCGCCCGATCGCTCGGGCGGGGAGCCTCACTTGACTCTTGGGGGAGATAAGCCTGTTATCCCCAGAGTAGCTTTTATCCGATAAGCGACGGCCCTTCC
>JAABUJ010000220.1_pt1 | contig 126605 bp, 115 predicted proteins | sample 5559131 | NCBI WGS metagenome assembly JAABUJ01 (sample SAMN10711875, study PRJNA513366) | rock metagenome | isolation source: Antarctica rocks | place: Antarctica: Victoria Land, Mt New Zealand nord | collected 2016-01-07 | reverse complement strand
TGGGTGAAAGGCGACCGAGCGATGGGAACCGGGTCTCGATGATCCGGGCCGGAGACGCTACGTCATCAACCAAGACGCCCCGAGCCAGATGATGGCAGATCACATTACGCTTGTTTCAGGTCTAGTCGTCCCGCACGACCTCATCTTGGGAGCAAGGCGAGGACAACGGGGAACCGGGTCAACTCTCATGCCGTCGGATCTCCGAGGGAACCGGTCTGACCCGAAAAATGCATTGATGATGAAGGGCGAAAATCAGAATTCGGCCGTCCAAGGCCCGGGCAGGACCGAGGAAGTCTCGAAAGCCAGGGCGGATTGGGACGTTCGGGGCCGGTCGGTCAAGGCGGGGCGTCTCCGGAACTCAGATCGCGGAAGTCGTCTCAATCTCTTGATCTCGGCCGATCGGATCCCAGCCGACAGGGGTCGAGAAAGGCGGACGCCGCATCGCGAAATCAATGAGCCAGGATCGTGTCGAACTCACCTCGAAAAAGAAGCGATTATTCGGCGGTCCCCCCTTGCATGAGGCGGGCCCTCTCGGCTAGGTTAACCTCGGCCTTCGTTGCTCGTTCCTCAGTCGACCGCGTCCGACCGGCCCCTTGCCCGTCGCCGCGGTCGCTTTCGTCGGGCCGGGCCGCCCTCGCCGTGGAAATGCGGTAGTTGATCAAAAAATCGCTTGCAATCGCTAAATCGCCAGGTATATTTGTGATTTTCATGGCTTCGCGGTGGCTGGCGTAGCTCAATCGGCAGAGCATCGGTTTTGTAAACCGACGGTTGTGAGTTCGACTCTCACCGCCAGCTCTGGTCCTGCCGGCTCTGGGCTTCGTTCTCCGGGCCGCATTGAACCACGGGGCGGACAATCGGCATCGCGACGGATCGTCCGTAACCGGGTGGATACCCAAGTGGTTAAAGGGGCCAGACTGTAAATCTGGTGGCATTGCCTTCGCAGGTTCGAATCCTGCTCCACCCATGCCCCGCCGTCCCGGCGACGCACCTTTTCAGGAGTATGCCACGAAGCGAACGGTGACGAAGCGGCCCGGCCCCTCGCCCCATCTCGGACCCGCCATCCGCCCAGCGACCCTCGCCCGACCCAAGCCAGAGTCGGGTGCGATTTGCGGGTGTAACTCAATGGTAGAGTACCTGCCTTCCAAGCAGGCTACGTGGGTTCGATTCCCATCACCCGCTTTGAGGCGGCGTGGCGGACGTAGTGAGGAGGTGGTCGGGACGCCGAAACCGACCGAGCCGTTCGCACAACCCGATATCCTCTGAATCTCTTTGCTGCCGTGGCTCAGTTGGTAGAGCGCGTCCTTGGTAAGGACGAGGTCCTGGGTTCAAATCCCAGCGGCAGCTTTCGGGTCTGCATCCCTTTCGCCCCGGCGGATCGGGAGCGTCCCGTGGCTTGAGAGCCAATCACCCCACCGCCCGGTGGCCCATCTTGATCGTGGGTTTTGATGCGGGGCGACACGGCGGACACGTCACCACGCCCACGATTTCCAGGAGACGACGGGAGCAACGATGGCCAAGGAACTTTTTTCGAGGACGAAGCCGCACGTCAACGTGGGCACGATCGGGCACATCGACCACGGCAAGACGACCCTGACGGCCGCCCTCCTCGCCGTTTTGGCCGCGCATGGCCAGGCCAAGGCGAAGGCGTATTCGGAAATCGCCAAGGGTGGCACCGTCCGCGACGCCAACAAGACGGTTACCATCGCCGTCTCCCACGTCGAGTACGAGAGTGAAACGCGGCACTACGCCCACATCGATTGCCCGGGCCACGCCGACTACATCAAGAACATGATCACGGGCGCCGCCCAGATGGACGGGGCGATCCTGGTCGTCTCGGCCGCCGACGGCCCGATGCCGCAGACCCGCGAGCACATCTTGCTGGCCCGCCAGGTTGGCGTCCCCGCGCTGGTCGTTTTCCTCAACAAGATCGACCTGGTCGACGACGAGGAACTGCTGGAGCTGGTCGAACTCGAACTTCGCGAGCTCCTGACGCATTACAAATTTCCCGGCGACGACATTCCGATCACTCGGGGTTGCAGCCGTCCGGCGCTGGAGAACCCGACCGACCCGGTCGCCTCCAAGCCGATCCTCGACCTGGTCAAGACCATGGACGAGTACATCCCCGAGCCGATGCGGGAGATCGACAAGCCGTTCCTGATGCCGATCGAGGATGTGTTCTCGATCAAGGGGCGCGGCACCGTCGGGACCGGCCGGATCGAGCGTGGGATCATCAAGGTCGGAGACTCGGTCGAGATCGTCGGATTCGACAAGAACAAGAACTCGACCGTGACCGGCGTTGAAATGTTCCAGAAGACGCTCGACCAGGGCCAGGCCGGCGACAACGTCGGGATCTTGCTCCGTGGTGTCGAGAAGACGGACCTGGAGCGCGGCCAGGTCGTCTGCAAGCCGGGTTCGATCACGCCGCATACCAAGTTCGAGGCCGAGGTGTACGTCCTCAGCAAGGACGAAGGCGGCCGTCACACCCCGTTCTTCAAGGGGTATCGTCCCCAGTTTTATTTCCGGACGACCGACGTGACCGGCTCGGTGCTCAACTTGCTGTCGGAAGACGACAGCGAAGCCGAGATGTGCATGCCGGGCGACAACATCAAGATGACGGTCGAGCTGCACACCCCGGTCGCCATGGAGGCGAACCTCCGGTTCGCGATCCGCGAAGGCGGCAAGACGGTGGGCGCCGGCGTGGTGACCAAGATCCTCCAGTGAGTTTGGGCCCCCGCCGGGGCGCGACGTCATTGACGGTGGATCGGGCGGAACCGACGGGCTCTCGCCTGACCGCCCGCCCCATCGTCCTTCGTCGTTTCGGCGGGTCCGTTCCAGGAGCGGGGCGATGCGCGAATACGTCTGGTTGGAATGCACCTCGTGCGGGGAACGGAATTACCGGACCCAGAAGGAAACGCGCGGGGCCGAGCGGCTCGAGCGCAGCAAATACTGCCGGCGTGAGCGAAAGCACACGACGCACAAGGAATCGCGGAAGAAGTGACCGATCGGACCCGTCGGCGGCGAGACTTCGTCGCCGACCCGTCCCTTTCGATCGTCGGGCCGGCCCGATCGCTACGAGCGTAGCTCAATTGGTAGAGCACCGGTCTCCAAAACCGGCGGTTGGGGGTTCGATTCCCTCCGCTCGTGCTCGGCGGGTCCCGGAGTGGCCCCGTCGGATCAGTCCCCCGGAAGTGAGACAGGCGCCATGGGTAAAGTCAAAGACGGGTCGCCGACCGCGAAGCCGATCAAGGTCGCCAAGGGGGGTTCGACCGGAGACTCGAAGCGTCGATTCGCCCCGTTCCTGGCGAACCTGGTGCAGGCCAACCTCTACAAGCCGTTGCAGGGGAAGTTGGCCCGGCTCTGGACTGCGGTCGGACTCGGCTTGACCATCGTCTTCGGGCTCCGCGAACTGTCGCTGACGCTCGGTGCCCAGTCGACTGCCGCGACCGCTTACGGCGTTCCGGCATTGATCGGCCTGGCCCTGGCCTGGGTGACCTTCCGACTTCTTCAGTACCCGCCCTTTGTCGAGTTCCTGATCGCGACCGAAGCCGAGATGAACAAGGTGTCGTGGACCAGTCGCGACGACCTGAAGCGGGCCACGACGGTCGTCCTGGTGACCGTGGCCTTGATGGCGGTCTTCCTCTTCGGCGTCGACTGGGTCTGGTCGAATCTACTCCAGTTGATCCACGTGCTCCAGTTCCGCGACACCAGCGCCCTCGGCTCGAACGCTTGATGCCCCGGCCCCCTGGGGCCGACGCTTCGCTTGCCGCGACGCGACCTAACCTCCTTCCGCAACGGCCTCGCATGAACCACCCGACCGACGAGTCCTCCGAACCGGGCGCGGCGTCCGACTGGGCCGACGCCCCCTCCGCGGTCGAACCCGAGCGCCCACACCGGGTCGAGGAGCTGACCCCCGACGGCGGCCTTGCCGGGCAGGAGCCCGAACTTGAGCCGATCCCTCCGGACGTGCCGCCCGCCGCCGCTCCGGTCGTGCCCGATCCTGATGAGGATCCGGCGCCCGAGTTGGTCTGGTATGTCTTGAAAGTCCAGAGTAGCCGTGAAGATACGATCCGTGATGCCTTGGAGCGCCGGGTCAAGATTCAGGGGCTCCAGCGGTTCTTCGGGCGGATTGTGGTCCCGACCGAGAAGATCACCGAGATTCGCAATAACAAGAAGCGGACCGTCGAGCGGAAGACGTATCCCGGCTACATCATGGTCGAGATGGAGCTGAACGAGAAGACCTGGTTCACGGTCCGCGAGACTCCGGGCGTGGGCGACTTCGTCGGGGCGCACGGGACGCCGTCCAAGATGACCTCGACCGAGGTCAACCAGATGCTCAATGAGCAGGAGCAGGGCTCCTCGGCGGAACTGCCCAAGGTCCGGATCGACGTGGAACGCGGCGACCGGGTCAAGATCAAGGACGGTCCGTTCGAGAACTTCGAGGGGACCGTCGAGGAAGTTATTGAAGCCCGCGGCCTGGTCAAGGTCATGCTGATCATCTTCAACCGGCCAACGCCGGTCGACCTCGAATATTGGCAGGTGGAACGGCTCTGAACCTTCACGAGACTCGGGATTCGGGCGGCCGGGGCGTCCCCCCTGCCCCGATCCCGGGTCCTTTTTTGCGAGAGCGAGCGGACGATGGCGAAGGTGATGACGGCCAAGGTCAAGCTCCAGTGCCCGGGCGGCCAGGCGACTCCCGCGCCACCAGTCGGCCCCGCCCTGGGCCAGCACGGGGTGAATATCGGCCAGTTCGTGATGCAGTTCAACGAGCGGACCAAGGAGATGAAGGGGACGACCATCCCGGTCGAGATCACCATCTACTCCGATCGGTCGTTCGAGTTCATCACCAAGAGCCCGCCCGCCGCCGTGCTCCTGAAGCAGACCGCCGGGATCGCCTCGGGGTCGGCCGAGCCGCACAAGGTCAAGGTCGGCACCGTCACCCCCGACCAGGTCAAGAAGATCGCCGAGACGAAGCTGAACGACCTCAACGCCCGGGACCTGGAGCACGCCTGCCGGATCATCGCCGGGACCGCCCGGAGCATGGGGATCGAGATCAAGGGCTGATCCGGGGGCGGTTCGTCCGCTCCCTTGATCGGCCGTGGAAATGCCGTCGGGTCGTTCGACCTGGGGCCGGCGCGACCGCCCGCCGCGACCCCTCGACCTTGACGGTTGCCTCGGACAGGCGGCAGCCCTCCCTCTGGAGTGCGTGAATTGAAGATGCAATCGAAGCGGTATCGCGCATTGCGCGATCGGGTTCAATCGCTCGACCCGATCCCCCTGGCCGACGCCATCAAGCAATTGAAGACGTTTGGCACCACGAAATTCATTCAGTCGGTCGAGGTGTCGACGAATCTGGGAATCGACCCCCGGCAGAGCGACCAGAACGTCCGAGGATCGGTCGCCCTCCCGCACGGGATCGGTAAGACGGTCCGGGTCGCTGTGTTCGCGCAGGGGGAGAACGCCGAGAAGGCAACCGCCGCCGGGGCCGATATCGTCGGCGGCGACGACCTGGCGCAGCGAATCAAGGGTGGCTTCCTGGACTTCGACGTCGCCCTGGCCACTCCCGACATGATGGGCGTCGTTGGCCCCTTGGGCCGGCTGCTCGGCCCCCGGGGGCTGATGCCGTCGCCACGCTCGGGGACCGTGACGACGGACATCTCGGCGGGCGTCCGCGAGTTCAAGGCGGGCAAGATCGAGTTTCGGAGCGACAAGGGCGGGAACGTCGCCGCGCCGGTCGGGAAGATCAACTTCACCGACGATCAGCTTCTAGACAATATCAACACGTTCCTCACTCACCTCCGGACGGTCAAGCCGGCGGCCTCCAAAGGGACGTACATTCGATCGATCACGATCTCGGCGACCATGAGCCCGGGCATCCGGGTCCTGGCTTGACCCGGACCCCTTTTGGGAGCGGTGGCCGAGCGGGGCGGATCTCGCCCCCCGCGTCGCACCGGACGAGGCGACTGAGATGAGCAAGTACGTCAAAGAATTGATGATGGATCAGCTCAAGACCGAGCTCGATGGGGTCCGGTCGCTGCTGATCCTCGACCTGAAGGGGCTGGACGCGGTCACCGAGTTCCAGCTCCGCCGCGACTTTCGCAAGAAGTCGATCAAGATGCGAGTCCTGCGGAACACGCTGGCCCGGCGCGTCTTCGAAGACATGGGGATTGGGGACCTCTCGCGCTTCCTGGAAGGCCCGAGCGTGGTCGTCTGGGGCGGCGGCGAGGTCGCCGAGCTGGCCAAGGAGACCGCGGCCCAGGTCAAGAAGCTCAAGAAGCCGCAGATCAAGGGCGGCTCGGTCGACGGGACGGTGATCGGCCCGGACCAGGTCGAGGACATCACCAAGCTCCCCAGCCGCGAGGCCCTGATCGGCCGGGTGGTCAGCCTGGCCCTGGCCCCGGTCAGCCGAGTCATCAGCCTGGCCAACGCCCCGGCGAGCGGCCTGCTCGGCCAGCTCAAGACCCTGTCCGAAGGCGCCCCGGCCGATGATGAGGCCGACGCCCAGGGCGACGCCGAGGCGGTCCCCCCGGAAGGGGCCCCCGCGGAAGGGGCCTGATCGGTCCAGGACGCATCGAAATCATCGCGAAATGCCAGGAAGTCGCCGAGATCGCTCGGGTGTGCTTGTCACGCACCCCCACCCACACAAGCCCCGCGGGTCGCCCGCGAGGATCTTTCGCAAAGGATCGGATTGAACCATGGCCACCGCCGAAGTCACCTCGTTCGCTGACAACATCAAGACCCTGGGCGAGTCGATCGTCAAGCTGACCGTCCTCGAAGCCAAGGCGCTGGGCGACTACCTGGAGACGGTCCACGGCATTAAGCCCGCCGCCGTCGCCTCCGGCCCCGCCATGGCCTCCGGCCCGGCCGAACCGGTCGCCCCGAAGGAAGTCCAGACCGAGTTCGACGTCGTCCTCAAGGCATACGACGCGGCCAAGAAGATCGGGATCATCAAGGTCGTCCGCGCTGCGACCGGCCTGGGCCTCAAGGAGGCCAAGGACGCCGTCGAAGCCGCCCCGAAGACGATCAAGACCGGGATCTCCAAGGACGACGCCGAGAAGCTCAAGAAGGAACTGGAAGAGGCCGGCGCCACCATGGAAGTCAAGTGATCGCGTGGCCCGGAAGACTTCCGGGCCGTCCCCCTGATCCGGTGGGAGCCGCGGCGACCACGCCCCCCTCGGTTTTTCCCGCGAAGAATTCTGGCGGCCCCCCGACCTTGAGAGGGGGGCATGCCCCCCGTCCTTTTCGATCTACCCGCCCCGGCCCCGACCGCTTGCGTCGCCGCCGGGGTGCTTCGGCGCGCGGCGGGGGTTTGCCTGGCCCTCCGGTCCGCCACGCATCGCCCGGCCCCGGATAGAACGCGGTCCCATCGATCCTGGCCGGACGCCCGCGCCCACCTATCTCCCTTGAGGAGCGTTTTTCATGCCCACTGCGAGCACCGTGCGGCGCATCACCCCCGAGCGGCAGCGGAACTTCGGCAAGATCTACGACGTTCACCCGGTCCCCGACCTGACCGAGATCCAGACCCGGAGCTACGAGCGGTTCCTCCAGGCCGATCTCCCGGCCGAGGGACGCGCCGACGCCGGCCTGGAGGGGGTGTTCCGCGAGATCTTCCCGATCGAGAGCTATGACAAGACCCTCAAGCTGGAATACATCAAGTTCGACCTGGGCAAGCCGCGCTACGAGCCCGACGAGTGCCGCCAGCTCCGCCTGACCTACGGCCGGCCGCTCCACGTCTGGCTCCGGCTCAACAAGGGCGAGACGGCGCTCGAGGAGTCGGTCTACCTCGGTGACATGCCGATCATGATCGGCGGCGGCGAGTTCATCATCAACGGTGCCGAGCGCGTCGTGGTCAGTCAGCTTCACCGGAGCCCCGGGGTCGACTTCGTCGTCGACATTGAGGCCGGCGACAAGAAGCTCCATGCCTGCCGGGTCATCCCCGAGCGCGGGAGCTGGATCGAGCTGCAAGTCACCAAGAAGGACACCCTCGGCGTCCGGATCGACCAGTCGGGCAAGTTCTCCTCGATGACCCTGCTCCGGGCGATGAGCCCGATGTTCTCGTCGGATGACGCCATCCTCCAGGCGTTCTACGAGGCCGAGGACATTGACACCAGCGCCCCCGACGCCGCCGCCAAGCTCGAAGGGCGAATCGCCTGCGGCGACATCGTCGACCCCAACACCGGCGAGGTCCTGATCGAGAGCGGGGCGACCATCTCCAAGGTCTCGGGCCAGGTCCTGGCCGACGCCAAGATCGGCGTGGTCAGCCTCCTCAAGGACGTCAAGGATCAGCTGATCCTCCAGTCGCTCCAGGAAGACCCGACCACCGATCACGAGAGCGCCCTGCTCCGGATCTACCAGCGGCTCCGTCCGGGCAACCCGCCCCAGCTCGAAAAGGCCAAGGAACTCTTCCACGAGAAGTTCTTCGACACCAACCGCTACCGCCTGGGAAAGGTCGGCCGATTCCGGATCAACCGGAAGTTCACCCAGACGATTCCCGACGATCAGATGACCCTGGATCCGCTCGACTACGTCAACGCGATCCGCTACATCCTGAACCTCCGCAAGGGCAAGGGTCACGTCGACGACATCGACCACCTGGGCAACCGCCGACTCCGGACCATCGACGAGCTGGCCGCCGACGAACTCCGCAAGGGCTTCCTCAAGCTCCGCCGGACCGTCCAGGAGCGGATGAGCCTGAAGGACGCCGAGGACATCACCCCCCGGAGCCTGATCAACCCCAAGAGCATCAGCGCGGCGATCGAGTACTTCTTCGGCCGGGGCGAGCTGTCGCAGGTCGTCGACCAGACCAATCCACTGGCGCAGCTCACCCACGAGCGGCGGCTCTCGGCGCTCGGGCCGGGCGGCCTGAACCGGAAGCGGGCCGGGTTCGAGGTCCGCGACGTCCACATCTCGCACTACGGCCGGATCTGCCCGATCGAGACGCCTGAAGGGACCAACATCGGCCTGATCAGCTCGCTGGGGATCTACGGCGGCGTGGACGAGTACGGCTTCCTCGTCACCCCGTACCGCCAGATCAAGGACGGTCACCGGACCGACCATGTCGTCTGGATGCGGGCCGACGAGGAGAGCGAAGCCTATCTGGCCCCCGCCGACGCGCCCACCGACGAGGACGGCAAGCTCAAGGGGCCGCAGGTCATCGCCCGGTACCAGACCGACTTCCACACCATCCCGACCGAGCAGGTCCAGTTCCAGGACATCTCGCCCAAGCAGATGGTGGGCGTCTCGGCCGGCCTGATCCCGTTCCTGGAGCACGACGACGCCAACCGGGCGTTGATGGGCTCGAACATGCAGCGCCAGGCGGTCCCGCTCCTGGTGGCCGAGCCGCCGATCGTCGCGACCGGCCTGGAGCGGGCCGTGGCGATGAACTCGGGGATGATCGTCAAGGCCCCGCACGACGCGACGGTCACCTACGTCGACGCCACCCGGATCATCCTCGACCACAACATCATCTACAAGCTCCGGAAGTACGTTGGCCTGAACGAGCGGACCTGCCTGAACCAGAAGCCGGTGGTCTCGCCCGGCCAGGAGGTCAAGAAGGGGGAGATCCTGGCCGACGGCGCCGCGACCTACAAGGGGGAACTGGCCCTGGGCCGGAACGTCCTGGTCGGCTTCATGGCCTGGGACGGGTACAACTTCGAGGACGCGATCATCCTCTCCGAGCGAATCGTGAAGGAGGACGTCTACACGTCCATCCACATCGAGGAGTTCGAGATTGAGATCCGCGAGACCAAGCTGGGGCGCGAGGAGTTCACCCGCGACATCCCCAATGTCTCGGAGAAGGCGCTCCGGAACCTGGATGAGAACGGGATCGTCCGGATCGGGACCTACGTCAAGCCCGGCGACATCCTGGTCGGCAAGGTGGCGCCGAAGTCCAAGAGTGAGTTGACCCCCGAGGAGAAGCTGCTCCACGCGATCTTCGGCCGGGCCGGCGAGGACGTCAAGAACGACAGCCTCGAAGTCCCCTCGGGCGTCGAAGGGATCGTCATCAACACCCAGCGGTTCAGCCGCCGGATGAGCTTGAACGAGGAAGAGCGGAAGAACTTCGAGAAGGAGCTGAAGGACACCGAGGCGACCGAGAGCGTCAAGATCGCCGACGAATACAAGCAGATGATCAAGGCGCTGGAGGAAGTCCTCGGCGGCCCGGTCACCGACCCGACCACCGGCAAGCCGTTCGGGCGCGACAAGGACCCCAAGAACCTGGCCGACGAGTCGGAGCGGTTCAAGCTCGAAACCCTCGACCTCCGGAGCCCCGAGCGCGCCGCCGAGGCCCGCAAGGTCGTCCGCCAGTACTCGCCGAGGATCGAGTCGCTCCGCGACGAGAAGGACCGCCGGCTCAACAGCCTGAAGCGGGGCGACGAGCTGCCCTCGGGCGTCTTGCAGATGGTCAAGATCTACATCGCGACCAAGCGGGTGATCTCGGTCGGCGACAAGATGGCCGGCCGCCACGGCAACAAGGGGGTCATCGCCAAGATCCTCCCCGAGGAGGACATGCCGTTCCTGGCCGACGGGACCCCGGTCGAGATCCTGCTCAACCCGCTGGGCGTGCCGAGCCGGATGAACGTGGGCCAGATCCTGGAGACCCACCTGGGCTGGGCCGCCGCCAAGCTCGGGTTCCAGGCGATCTGCCCGGTCTTCGACGGTGCCACCGAGGACACGATCCGCAAGTGCCTGGTCGACGCCGGTCTGCCCGAGAACGGCAAGGCCATCCTCTACGACGGCCGGACCGGCGAGAAGTTCGACCAGCGGGTGACGGTGGGCTACATCTACATGCTCAAGCTCCACCACTTGGTCGACGACAAGATCCACGCGCGGGCCACCGGCCCCTACTCGCTGATCACGCAGCAACCCCTGGGCGGCAAGGCCCGGTTCGGCGGCCAGCGATTCGGCGAGATGGAGGTGTGGGCCCTCGAAGCCTACGGGGCCGCCTATATCCTCCAGGAATTGCTCACCGTCAAGAGCGACGACGTCGAGGGGCGGACCAAGATCTACGAGTCGATGGTCAAGGGCGAGAACACCCTGGAGGCCGGCACCCCCGCCAGCTTCGACGTGTTGACCAACGAGATCCGCGGCCTCGGGCTCAACATGCAGCTCGAGAAGAAGCGGATCTGAGCCGCCCGGAGGTCTCCGAGCGATGACCATTGGGCGAGATGAGGGGCGGTCGGTCGGATTGCTGGTCCGACCGACCATACTTCCCGACGAGGATCGGTCATGGTCGTCGTCCCGCCGGAAAATCTATTGGAGATGATTCGATCATTCCCCTTGCATCGGGACGTCGAGCATTGCGGGACCCACTTCGCCGTCAGCCCTTTCGATTACTACGCCGAATGCCCTCGGTGCGGCACGCGCGTGAAGGTCCGCTCCTTCTCCTCGAACGTGGAGATCGAGGACATCTTCGATGCCGTCTTTGAATGGATGAATCAGCCCGGGGCTGGTGAGGTCGCCAAACCTCGGCGAGCGACGCTCGAAGCCGAGGAGTGAAATGCCCCAGCTTTTGCGAGGGAACTTCGTTGCCCTGGATCTACCGATTCGTAGCGAATGACCGATTCCCAGACCCAGTCCCCGAGATCCGGTATCTCTTTGATCTCTTCGAGCGAGGTCAACTTCCCTATCTCTTGTTGGCCGGAGGCCACGCCCCGCCGCTGGGTGGCAATAACGCAAATCTCCAAGTGGGAGACCGTATATTCCTGACGACTTCGGTCCTAAATCCGAGTGGAAGGAGTCTCGCAGTTCACGGATTTGCCCAACTGGGAAGCCTTCATATAGGGGCGACACCCCCGTCGGTCGCCGGTCTCTATGGGCCCCTCGAAGATCGAAGATTTCGCGAGCTGACCGATCTCCATCTCTATCAGGATGGGCCGATCGATGCGAAGTCGATCAGGATGTGCGATGACGAGGTGGTCCGATTCTTGAGTGGCAGAGCTTTCGTGAAAGAGATCGATCCCGTTGCCTGGCGGATGAACATCCTTCGCCTCACTAACATCGCAACTCGCGCAAGCGACTGGTATCATCTCAGCATTGCCGGGCAGAGGGGGATCATGAGGCAACTTCCAGCGGCACCGGAGGATGAATTGGTACTCATCATGGAGGGAACGCGACGAGAATTGTCCTTGAATGTAACGGAACAGTTCTTGATCGATCGCCAATTCACGGTGGCCGATGCGTGCAAGCGATCCGGGCAGGCGAGAATACCTCCGATCACTGAGCACGCATCCTGGCACACGGTGGCGGTTGCCTTGGAACGCGAGTACACGAGAGGAGAGGGGCCGTGGCGCCTGCGCCGTTGGGTTATGATTGCAAGTGCGGTGGTATTCTCAGCTGTAAGTTTGCTCGCATTTCGCTTCCCAAGGTCGCTCCTGTACCAGGTCGCTCAATCGCACCTTGTGGAGGTCATCTTCGCAGCGATCATCGCTCCCATCTTGGTGGCGATCGTGTTACGTTGGTTCAACTTTAAGAGTTGATATTTAGGCGGAATCAAAAGTTGATCCGGGAATCCTAAAAGGTCGCCGCCCTCCTCGATGATGGACAAGGTCGAATCACCCAGCATAGGCCCCTCGGGGTGCCGGTCCTCCACTGAGCCAGGAGACTTTCGATGTCGAAGCCGACGACCCTGTCTCGGGCCGAGATCGAACGCCTCGACCAGGATTATCGAGAGGGCGGCCTCCGCGCCATGGCGTCTCCTCACGTCCATTATGATGATCCGACTTGCCCGCATGCCGGCTGCGGCCACCGGAAGGAATGGATCGACTTCAAGCTCGAACTCCATGGCGACCCGGAGGGGATCTATCGGCCGCTCGTCCGGGCCTGGTGGGATGGGACCGGGTACGTCGGCCATTGCCCGGCCTGCGGTGGTCGGGTCCGCTTCACCACGCTCGGCATGTCGGCTCCCGACGACGACGCGGCCCGGCAACTCCCGCAACTCCCCGCCAACTGGGCCGAGGTTGCCCAGTTCGCTTGATGGGATCGTACAAGATGGAACCGGGGGCGATGCTCATGGCCATCGACCGACTCCGCATCGGTCCGGCCGACCACGGCCGGAGGATGACCCTGGAGGAGTTCCGCGAGGCGGACGAAGTGTTCGGCTATCGCTACGAACTGGCTCGGGGTGCGCTGGAAGTCGCCGAGATCCCCGAGGACTCGCATGGCCAGGTCATTCACAACTTGCATGAACTGTTCAGCCTGTATCGGGTCCGGTATCCTGAACTCATCCGACGGATCGCCCACGCGGCGAACATCCGTGTCGTCGCCCCGGAGGACATCGACGATCAGGATTGACCGGACACCTTCGCTGGAGGGCACCCATGCCCGATGTCCAAGTGGCCAGTTGGATCGAGAAAAGCCCCGGCGTTCGAAGCGGCGACGCCTGCATCCGCAAGACTCGCCACGGCGTCGCCGGCCTGGTGCAGTGGCGGCGGTTGGGCCTGACCGATGCCCAAATCCTCGATTGTCATCCCGACTTGACCCAGGTCGACCTGGAAACCGCCTGGGATTATTACGACCGCAACCGCGAGGAGGTCGATCAGGCCATCCGCGCGGATGAGGATGCGTGAGGGATGGCCGGGTTGTATGCCGACGAGGATTTCGAATATCCGGTCGTCGTCGAGTTGCGAAAGCTTGGCCTCGACGTCCTTACGGTCCAGGAGGCTGGCCAGGGGAACCAAGGGATCGAGGACGCCGACGTCCTGGCATTCGCCATCGGCCTGGATCGGGCCGTGCTGACATTCAACCGTCGCGATTTCATCAATCTTCACCGGAAGATGGGCCGTCATGGCGGCATCCTGGTCTGCACTCGAGATCGCGACACGACCGCCCTGGCCTCCCGGATTCATCGTGAAATCCTCGCTCGCCCCTCTTTGGAAGATCAACTGGTCCGGATCACCCGGCCGCAATCACCATGATCCCTGATCGGGGTCGACGCGACGGGAAAAACGGGGGTGTCAAGCGGATATTCCTTGGAATCCCTGGCGGGTTCGATTATTATCGACAAGAACCGACTCCATCGGCGGCGCGAACCTGGCCCTCCTGGGGGCTCGTCGCCGCCGCGCCCCCGAGGTTTCGACTTGGTACTTGGAGTCCGCGACGTCCGGCCAGGGAGGTTGCCGGTGGCAATCGATACGGGCAGGATGGCCGTCTGAACCGCGACGACCCTTCCGCGACGGGGGGGCGGGGCCGCGGGCCTTTGTCTTTCGAATGGCCGAACTTGGGACCGAATTGCACGACCGACCGTCGACCTGACTTTCCCCCGAAACTACCCCACTTCCGCATCGCCGACCGGCATGCAGAGGAGCGTGTCTCGTGAGCATGGGCGAAAGTGCCTACGATCGTATCAACGATTATGGCGCCGTCAAGATCGGGCTGGCCTCTCCGTACGACATCCGGAGCTGGTCCTTCGGCGAGGTCAAGAAGCCGGAGACGATCAACTACCGGACCTATCGACCCGAGAAGGACGGCCTGTTCTGCGAACGGATCTTCGGGCCCGAGAAGGACTGGGAGTGCGCCTGCGGCAAGTACCGCGGGATGAAGTACAAGGGGATGATCTGCGACCGCTGCGGCGTCAAGGTGACGCACTCGCGGGTCCGCCGCAAGCGGATGGGCCACATCGAGCTGGCCGCGCCGGTGGTCCACATCTGGTTCTTCAAGGCGATGCCCAGCCGCCTCGGGACTTTGCTCGACATGAAGACGTCGAGCATGGAGCGGATCATCTACTTCCAGGACTACGTCGTCGTCGACCCCGGCGACGCCCCCTTGAAGGAGAGGCAGCTCCTGACCGAGGAGGACTTCCGCAAGGCCCGCGAGCAGTTCGGCGACACCTTCCAGGCCGACATGGGGGCCGACGCGGTCCGCAAGCTCCTGGCCCGGATCGACTTGGTGGGCCTCTCCAAGCAGCTCCGCCAGGAGCTGACCGAGACCTCCAGCAAGCAGAAGATGAAGGACCTGACCAAGCGGCTCAAGGTCGTCGAGAGCCTCCGCGACTCCGACAACCGGCCCGAGTGGATGGTCCTGGAGGCGATTCCGGTCATCCCGCCGGACCTCCGGCCGCTGGTGTTGCTGGATAGCGGGAACTTCGCCACCAGCGACCTCAACGACCTCTACCGCCGGATCATCAACCGGAACAACCGGCTCAAGAAGCTGGTCGACCTCAACGCGCCCGAGGTCATCATCCGCAACGAGAAGCGGATGCTCCAGCAGGCCGTCGACGCCCTCTTCGACAACAACCGCTGCAAGCGGCCCGTGCTGGGGTCGAGCAACCGGCCCTTGAAGTCCCTGACCGACATGATCAAGGGCAAGCAGGGCCGGTTCCGCGAGAACCTGCTGGGCAAGCGGGTCGACTACTCGGCCCGGTCGGTGATCGTGGTCGGCCCCGACCTCCGGCTCCACCAGTGCGGCCTCCCCAAGAAGATCGCCCTGGAGCTGTTCCAGCCCTTCATCATCCGCCGGCTCCGCGAGCTGGGGCACGCCGACACGATCAAGTCGGCCAAGAAGATGCTCGAACGGAAAGTGGAAGAGGTCTGGGACATCCTCGAAGAGGTCATCAAGAACCACCCGGTCCTCCTGAACCGGGCCCCGACGCTCCACCGGATGGGGATCCAGGCGTTCGAGCCGGTCCTCGTCGAAGGCAACGCGATCCGGATCCACCCGCTGGTCTGCAAGGGGTTCAACGCCGACTTCGATGGCGACCAGATGGCCGTCCACCTGCCGCTCTCCATCGAGGCGCAGGTCGAGGCGATGACGCTGATGATGTCGACCAACAACATCTTCAGCCCCGCCAACGGCAACCCGATCATCAGCCCGACCCAGGACATCGTCATGGGGTCGTACTACGTCACCGTCCAGCGCCCCGGCGAGCCGGGCGAATATAAGAAGGAAAACGGCGTCGAGACCGGCGTCTATTCCTCGCCCAATGAGCTGTTCCTGGCCTTCAGCCAGAAGAAGGTCGGCGTCCACGCCCGGATCAAGATGCGGCTCCCGGCGCACAAGCGGCTCAAGGGCGAGGGGGAGAAGGAGTACACCCCGGGCATGGTCGTCACCACGACCACCGGCCGGGTGATCTTCAACGACATCCTCCATGCCAAGATGCCGTTCTACAACCTGGCGCTGGGGCAGAAGCAGCTCCAGGGGATCATCGCCGACTGCTACCAGATCCTCGGGCGGGCCGAGACCATCGCCCTGCTCGACAACATGAAGGACCTGGGCTTCCGCGAGTCGACCCGTTCCGGCCTCTCCTTCGCCACCGACGACCTGAAGACGCCGACGACCAAGGACCAGATCCTCGCGGAGACCGAGAAGGACGTCGCCAAGACCGCCAAGCTCTATCAGCGCGGGATCATCACCGAGCAGGAGCGCTACAACAAGGTTCTCGACGCCTGGACCCACGCCCGCGAGCGGATCACCACCGAGATGATGGAGCAGCTCCGCAACGACGTCCGGAACGGCGAGGTCTACCTCAACCCGATCTTCCTGATGGCCGACTCCGGCGCCCGAGGCGGCGTCGAGCAGATCCGCCAGCTCGCCGGGATGCGGGGCCTGATGGCCAAGCCCTCGGGCAAGATCATCGAGACGCCGATCAAGGCCAACTTCCGCGAGGGGCTGAGCGTGCTGGAGTACTTCTCCTCCACGCACGGGGCCCGGAAGGGGCTGGCCGACACGGCCTTGAAGACGGCCGACTCGGGATATCTCACCCGGAAGCTCGCCGACGTCGCCCAGAACGTGGTCATCACCCAGGAAGACTGCGGGACCTCGCAGGGGATCACCAAGGGCGTCATCTACAAGGGCGAGAAGATCGAGGTCAGCCTCCAGCAGTCGATCCGCGGCCGGGTCAGCCGGGTCAACATCATCAACCCGATCACCGACGACGTGGTGGTCAAAGAGAACGAGATGATCACCGTCGCCTCGGCGCGCAAGCTCGAGGAGATGAACATCGAGAAGATCCAGGTCCGGAGCCCGATGACCTGCGAGGCCACGCTCGGGATCTGCCGCCGCTGCTACGGGATGGACCTGTCCACCGGCCAGCTCGTCGAGCCCGGCATGGCGGTGGGGATCATCGCCGCCCAGTCCATCGGCGAGCCGGGGACCCAGCTCACGATGCGGACCTTCCACATCGGCGGCGTGGCCACCCGAGGCGTCGAGGAGAAGGACCACCGGGCCAAGCGCGAGGGCAAGGCGAAGTTCGTCGGGATCAACCTGGTCATCAACGACGAGGGCAAGAAGATCGCCCTCTCGCGGAACGGCGAGATCCAGATCCTTGACCCCAAGGGCCGCGAGCTGGAGAAGTACGACGTCCCCGACGGCGCCGAGATGAAGGTCGATGACGGGGCCCAGGTCACCCGGGCCTCGGTCCTCTGCGAGTGGGACCCCCATAACATCCCGATCCTGGCCGAGGTCGGCGGCAAGGTCCGCTTCGAGGACATCATCGAAGGCGAGACCGTGAAGATGGAGTCCGACGCCTCCGGACACGTCCGCCGGACCATCATGGAGCACAAGGGCGAACTTCACCCCCAGATCCTCATCGAGGACACCGAGGGGCGGATCCTGGCGTATAACTACATCCCCGAAGGCGCGGGGATCGAAATCAACGAGGGGACCATGATCACGGCCGGGACCCTCCTGGCCAAGACCCCCCGCGAGGTCGGCGGGACCCAGGACATCACCGGCGGCCTCCCCCGGGTCACCGAGCTGTTCGAGGCCCGACGCCCCAAGGAGCCCGCTGTCATCGCCGAGATCGACGGCCGGGTCGAACTCCTCGACGAGAAGCGCCGCGGCAAGCGGACGATCATCGTCAAGAACGAGAGCGGGATCGAACGCGAGCATCTGGTCCCCCACGGCAAGTACCTCCGGGTCCACGGTGGGGCCCGGGTCCGGGCCGGCGACGCCCTGGTCGAGGGGCCGCTGGTCCCGCACGACATCCTCCGGATCTCCGGCGAGGAGGCCGTCCAGCGCTACCTCCAGCGCGAGATCCAGAACGTCTACCGATCCCAGCGCGTCGAGATCGACGACAAGCACCTGGAGATCATCATCGCCCAGATGCTCCGCAAGGTCCGCGTCGACTCCGTCGGCGACACCGGCCTATTGCCCGGCTCGGTCATCGACAAGTTCGAGTTCCGCGGGACCAACGTGGAACTGATGACTTGCGTGAAGATCAAGGACCCCGGCGAGACCGACTTCCGCCAGGGGGACATCGTCCCGCGCGACCACTTCGACCAGGAGAACATGCGGGTCGAGCAGGCCGGGTCGAAGAAGGCCGAATGGATCCGTCCCAAGCCCGCCTCGGCCTCGACCCAGCTCCTGGGGATCACCAAGGCGGCCGTGCAGTCCGAGAGCTTCATCTCGGCCGCGAGCTTCCAGGAGACGACCAAGGTTCTCACCGAGGCCGCCTTGGCGGGCAAGGTCGATTACCTGGTTGGCCTCAAGGAGAACGTCATCCTGGGCCACCTCGTCCCCGCCGGGACCGGGTTCAAAAGCCACCAGGAGGCCGAGGTCCGGATCCGGCCCGAGGCCCTCGAAGCCCTCGCCGAGAAGGGCCCCGGCTACAGCCGATACCCCCGCGACGAGGCCCCCGCCCCGGCGGGCAAGGCCGAGTGATGGGTTCGCTCGCCGATCTCCGATGACCCACGCGGCCCGCCGTCCCTCCCCTCCGGGTGAGGCCGGCGGGCCGTCTCCATTCCCGACCGAGGCCCAATCCCATGGCGACGATCGCGACCCGGATCGGGCCCGCCGACCACGGCCGGGCCATGACCCTGGAGGAGTACCTCGAAGCCGAGGGGGAGGAAGGCTATCGCTACGAACTGGCCCGAGGGGTCCTCGAAGTGACCAACGTCCCGAACGACCCCCACGGGCAAGTGGTCTGCAATCTCTATGGGATCGTGGCCGGCTATCGCCAGGCAGACCCCGGCGTCATCCTCCGTTACGGCGGGGGCAATGAGTTCCACCTCCTGCTCCCCGGGATGGTCTCGGGTCGGAACCCCGACCTCAGCCTCTCCCTCAAGGGGGCTCCCCGGAACGATCGAAAGCGGCGCGATCCCGTCCTCGTCGCCGAGGTCGTCTCGAAAGGGTCGGGCGACCGCGACTATCGCGTCAAGCGTGAGGAATACCTCGCCTTTGGGATCCTGGAATACTGGATCATCGACCTGGAAACGAGGAAACTGACGCTCCTCATCCGCGACGGCGACGTCTGGATCGAGCGCGTCTTGGAGGGCGATCAGGTCATCGCCAGCCTGGTCCTGCCCGGCCTGGCCGCGACCGTCGCCGACCTCTGGGCCGACCTCGAAGAATACGAGGACGATGAGGAGGAGTGACGGTCCCCGTCGTCAATCGGTCCGATCGCCCCGGAAGGCGGCGACGAGCCGGTCATTCGCGGCCCCCCAACGGTAGAGTTCGGCGAGCGACCGGCCGATCTGGGCCCGCCGGGCCCGCTCATCGGGAGAGTCCAGGAGATTCCGGAGGGCCCCGGCGATGGCCTCCTCGTCGCGGGGGTCGAAGTACCAGCCGGCCGTCCCACCGACCTCGGGGAGGGCGGTCGAGTCGGCCAGAGCGACCGGGATCCCTTGGGCCATCGCCTCGACGGCGGGGATCCCGAAGCTCTCGCAGGTCGAGGGGAAGACCAGGGCCGATGCCTCGGCGTAGGCGGCCAGGAGCGGCCGTCCCTGGCGGTAGCCGGGCATCCGGATCAGGGCCTTCCGGCCGACCGCCTCGATGGCCTCGCGGATCGGCCGGGCCTCGGCCTCCGCCCCGTCGCCGAGGAGAACCAGGCCGAGCTCGCCGCCGGCCACCTCGGGGAGTCGGCCGGCGGCCCGGACCAGCCGGACCAGGTTCTTCCGGGCCTGGAAGCTCGCCACCGAGATCAGGTAGGGCAGGCCGGGCGGGAGGCCCAGGTCGGCCCGGATCGCCGATCGCTCGTGAGGGGTCGCCTCGCCGAAAAAGATCTCCTCGGCCGCGTTGGGGACGTGGGCGAGCTTGCCCCGGCAGTCGGGGTACATCTCCAGGAGTTTCTCGGAGTTGAACCGCGAGACCGAGAGGATCAGATCGGCCTCCCCGAAGACCCGGGACAGGAGCGCCTGCCGCCTCGGGCCGCCGAACCGGACGTCCTGGAGGACGTCATGGCTGGTCACCGCCCTCCGGGCCTTCCGGGACGGGACGAGAAGCTCGGCCGGGCAGTAGACCCAGTCGACGGCCCCCGACCACCACTCGATCGGCGGGCCGCCGGCCACCCTCCAGAACCGGAGGGCGTCGCGGGTCGAGAGCGGGAGTTCGCGCCGCTTCAGGCCGTCCAGCCGCTCCCAGGCGGCCAGCCCGTCGGGCTCGGAGATCCGCCCGCTGACGACCGTCAGGTCGACGTCCGGGCGCCTCGCCAGCCGGTCGAGCTGCCCCAGGGCGTGCCGGGTGACGCCGGTCGGGCTCCGGCAGGCGTTCATGTCGTAGACCCAGGCGACCCGGATCGCCGGAGTGTCCCCGCTCGGTCGCTCGGCCATCGCTCGCCCGCTCAAGGATGTAGGATCCACCAGAACACCATCGCCAGGCAAGCCAGTGCCCCGGCGACCACCCACCAGGGATGCCGCCGGGGGGCGTCCTCCCTCGACAGGTAGCGGCCGCATTCCGGGCATCGCTCGGCGTCCTTGTAGACGTCGGCCCGGCAGTCCGGGCAGGGGACGGTCTCGTCGGAGTCGTCCTCGTCCCAGCCCTCGCCGTCCTCGTCCTCGTCGGGGTTGATCATGCCCGCCTCCCGGTCGTGCCGCCCAGCGTAGGGCCGTCCTCGGGGGCTGTCAACCGGCCGCCGGGCGGGCCTTGACAGGGGCGGGAAAGGCGTTAAACTACTCGTTTCGGCGTCTTCCGGCCGTCGCGACCTCGGAGGTCGTGCCGATGGCCGTGGATGGTCCGGGGGCGGGCTCGGGCCCGTCGCGATCCGCGCCGGATCCTTCCCGGAATGACCAGGGCGCAGGGAACGACCTTCGCACATGCCCACGATCAATCAGCTCGTCCGCAAGCCGCGCCGCCCGGTCCTGTACAAGACCAAGTCGCCGGTACTCGAGCAGTGCCCGTTCAAGCGCGGGGTCTGCCTCCAGGTCAAGACGATGACCCCGAAGAAGCCGAACTCGGCGCTCCGCAAGGTGGCGCGGGTCCGGCTCTCCAACGGCAAGGAAGTGACCGCCTACATCGGCGGCGAGGGGCACAACCTCCAGGAGCACTCGATCGTCCTGGTCCGCGGCGGCCGGGTCCGCGACCTCCCGGGCGTCCGCTACCACATCGTCCGGGGCGTCCTGGACAGCCTCGGCGTGGCCGACCGGAAGCAGGCCCGCTCCAAGTACGGGGCCCCGGCCAAGAGTGCCGCGCCGGTCAAGGGCCAGAAGAAGAAGTAATCGGCAACCACCGTCGGCTCGGACCCGGATCGATCGCGAAACCCGCCTCCCGAAACCAGGACGCAAGCGCATGGCCCGCAAGTTCACCGCCAGCAAGGAGCAGCTCAGGCCCGACCCCCGGTTCGGCTCGAAGCTGGCCAGCAAGTTCATCAACTGCCTGATGTATGACGGCAAGAAGTCCACCGCCATGCGCGTCTTCTACGACGCCCTGGAGCTGATCCAACGCCGTCTGCCCAACGAGAGCCCCATCGACGTCTTCACCCGGGCCATCGAGAACGTCAAGCCGATCATCGAGGTCCGCTCCAAGCGGGTCGGTGGCGCGACGTACCAGGTCCCGATGCAGGTCAACAAGGTCCGGCAGCAGACCCTCTCGGTCCGCTGGATCCTGCTGTCCGCCCGCGAGAAGAAGGGCCGCCCGATGGCCATCAAGCTTGCCGACGAGCTGATCGCCGCCTTCAACCGCGAAGGCGCCGCCATCAGCCGTCGCGAGAACATCCACCGGATGGCCGACGCCAACAAGGCGTTCGCCCACTTCGCCTGGTGAAACCGGAGTCAGCTTTGCGGACGCCGGCTTACCCGATGTGGGCCGGCGTTTCTCTTCCGCTCATTCGAGTTCAATTTGACGGCTTCGGACGGTAAAGTTAGCGCCGCTTCATGCTTGATCCGAGAACTCGATGCCTTATCTACCGCGGTGACAAGAAGCAGTCGGCCTGACCTCGTCGGGGTGGCGCTGATGCCACAGCAGCAAAATCATGTACCTTTGGTATTTATCAATGGGCCTTCGGGATTAGCGGTATCGACAGGAAATAATGCCGCGGTGCTTCGAGTCGAAGAAATCCCTTGACCAGGTTTCTTTCTTGAGATGTCGCATGAATCCCGACGCTGAGCACGTCTTGACTGCCGCCCTCGACCTCCCCGACGACGATCGTCTGGAGATCGTCGAAGCCCTGCTCACCTCGCTCCAGTCCAACGACCGGCCCTCCTTCGATGAGTCCTGGCGCGAGGTCATCCAACGACGGTCCGCCGAGTTGAAGTCGGGCCAGGTGTTGTCGGTCCCCTGGGAAGAAGTCAAGCGGCGGGCTCGGGAGAAGGCCGGGCCTGAAACGGCATAGCAGCGGATCATCCATAATGATGAGCATTGTCGATCTCCAAGCTGCCATCACACAACTTTCGACCGAGGAGCTTGAAGACTTCAGGCGGTGGTTCGAGGCTTCGAGGACGGCCGCTGCACAACGTTCCCCTGAACGATTACGCCTCGACTGGATTTTGGTTCCCCCTCGTGTGATAAGTTTCGCCCTCGGATGCGATATGATCCCGGGAGGTTGACCGCGCCTCCTTCCGCCCGGTGAAGGCGGCCCTGTCGGGATCTCTCGGAATTGGCTTCGTCTGGGCGAGACTCCATGTCCCAGGACCCCCTCAACCTGCTCTGCATCGAACCCCGGTTCCCGGGGCGGCTGGGGGGGGTGGCGGACTGGCTGGTCCGTCGCCGGGGGTATCGGTGTCATTTCTATTGTAACCAGGCGGGGCCGAAGGAGCTCTGGCCAGCTTCGGTGGGCCGGGGGATGGATGTCGTCGAGTTCAACGTGGGGGGGGTGGCCCGCGAGCCGTCGGTCCCCTGGCAGCGGTCGCTGGAGCGGTCGCTCTGCTACTCGTTCGGGTGCTGGGAAGTCCTCGAAAGCCGCAGGCCCCGGCCGATCGACGTGGTCCTCGGGCGGTCGGACGGGCTCGGTTCGACGCTGTTCGCCCCGGTCCATGCGCCCCGGACGCCGGTCGTCCAGTTCTTCGATTACCATTACCACGCCCGCGAGCATGACCTGGCCGACGAGGCGGGGCCGGAGACGCCCCCGGCGTACTACCACTGGCGGCGGGCGGCCAACGCGATCGACCTGCTCGAGCTGGAGAACGGCGTGGTCCCCTGGACCCCGACCGCCTGGCAGCGCAACCTGTTCCCGGCCGAGTATCGCGACGACTTCTTCGTCCTCCACGACGGGGTCGACGCCCGGGACTTCGCCCCGAAGGCCGGGAAACCCCGGTCGATCGCGGGCCGGACGCTGCCCGAAGGGGCCCGGGTCGTCACCTTCGTCGCCCGGGGCCTGGACCGGCTCCGGGGGTTCGACCGGTTCCTCCAGGTGGCCAATGCCCTGATCCGCGAGCGGCCCGAGGTGATCGCGGTGGCCGTCGGCCCGCCGAAGGTCGATCGGACGCTCGACCTGGCGTTCCACGGCCGGGACTACCGGGCCCACGCGATCGCGGCCGACCCCCCGACCGACCCCGACCGGCTCTGGCTCCTGGGGGGCGTGGCCCCGTCGGTGGTGGCCGAAGCCCTGGCGGCGAGCGACCTCCACCTCTGCCCGAGCCGGACCTACCCGGCGTCGCGGTCGCTCCTCCAGGCGATGGCCGTCGGCCGCGTCGTCCTGGCCAGCGACGACGCGCCGGTCCGCGAGGTGATCCGCTCGGGCGTCGACGGGCTCCTCGCGGCTCCCGGCGACCTCGACGCCTGGGTTCGTCTGGCGAAACGGGTCCTGGACGACCCGGCGGGCCATGCTCCGCTCGGGAGGTCGGCCTCGGCGGTGGTCCGCGAGCGGTACGACCGGGACGCGACGCTCCCCCGGCTGGCGGAGCGGCTCAACCGGCTGGCGGGCCTGGGAGGCTGACCCTCGTGCGCGTCCTGTTTCTCCACGACGCCTTCCCCGCCCAGTTCGGCCATGTGGCCCTGGATCTGACTCGCCGCCACGGCTGGGAATGCCATTTCCTGGTCGAGGCGATTTCGAGCTGCCCGGCCCCCTCGCCCGAGATGCTCCGCGACCTCGACGTCCGGAGCTACCCGCTCTCGGACGACTACCGGAAGCGCGGGCCAACCCCCTGGCCGCAAATTTACGGCCGGTACCTGGATCTCTGCGAGGCGGCCTTCCAGGGGATCCGATCGCGTCCCGACTTGAAGCCCGACCTGGTCGTCGCCCACGGCGGCCGGGGCGCCCCGACGCCGTTCCTCCGCGACGCGCTCGACTGTCCGATCATCAACTATTGCGAGTATTACTTTGCCTTCAGCCACCGGGACATCTCGTACCGGCTCGACCTCCCGCCGGCCGAGCCGGCCCCGCACTTCCCTCGGTGCATCAATGCCCCGGTCCTGGTGGCCCTGGCCGACTCCGACTCGGGCTACTCGGCCACGGCCTGGCAGCGGTCGACCTTCCCCGAGCGGTTCCACCCCAAGATCGAGGTCCACTTCGACGGGATCGACGACCAGCTCTACCGGCCGGGGCCCGCCCCGCGCGCGGTCCTCGGGCGGTCGATCCCCGAGGGAACGCGGGTGATCACGTTCGTCTCGCGCGGGCTGGAGTCGGTCCGGGGGTTCGACCTGTTCCTGGAGGTCGCCCGCCGGATCGCCCGCGAACGGGCCGACGTCCTCTTCGTGGTCGCCGGCAACGAGGAGACCTATTACGGCTGGGACAAGCTCCAGACCGGCCGGACCAGCTTCAAGCAGTGGGTCATCGAGCGGGGCGATTATGACCTTTCGCGGTTCGCGTTCCTCGGCCAGGTCCCCCCGGCTCGGCTGGCGGAGGTCCTCCGGATCAGCGACCTCCACCTCTACCTGACGGCCCCGTTCGTGCTGTCGTGGTCACTCCTGGACGCGATGGCGACTGGCCTGGTCGTCCTGGCGTCGGACGTCCCGCCGGTCCGCGAGGTGATCGAGCCGGGCGTCAACGGCCTGGTCGATCCGCTCTTCGACGTCGACCGGATGGTCGAGTCGGCGCTCCGCGTCCTCGGCGACCCGGCGGCGTTCGCCCCGCTGGGCCGGGCGGCCCGGGAGACGATCCGGGCCCGGTATTCAGTCGACGTGGCGATCCCGCCCCTGAAGGATTACTTCGAGCGCGTCGCATCCGCCGGAACCCGGAGGCGGTGAGCATGCGGCGGATCTCCGAACTCGACGCCCTCCGAGGGCTGGCGGCGGTGGTCGTGATGTTCTTCCACCTCGACCCCCACCGCTACTTCCCGGGCTGGAGCGGCGTCGACCTGTTCTTCGTCCTGTCAGGTTACCTGATCACGTCCATCATTTTAAGAGATGGTGAATCACATGGCTTTTTCATCAACTTCTATGCCAGGCGGTCGCTCCGGATCTGGCCGATTTATTATTTGACGTTGCTCGTCCTGGTCGCGGCCAACCCGTTCCTGAGCCGCCCCGCCCCGCTGGACGACCTGCCGTATGCCCTGACCTACACCCAGAACATCCCGCTCTACTGGGGGAAGGAGCCCCCGCCGCACCACCCGGCCTTGAACCATGCCTGGACCCTGGCCGTCGAGGAGCAGTTCTACCTGGTCTGGCCCGCCCTGGTCCTCTGGGCTGGTCGGAGGCGGCTGGTCCCGCTCTGCCTGGCGACGATCGCGCTGGCCCTGGCCACGCGCGACGGCTGGAACTGGATCCTCCCGAGGTACCACGAGCGGCTTTTGCTCGCCCGGTCCGACGGCTTCGCCCTCGGCGGCCTGCTGGCCTGGCTCCTGGGCGAGGACGGCTGGGCCCGGCGGCGGCGGGATCTGGGCGGCCTGGCCTTCGGGGGGGCCTCGGGGCTGGCCCTCGCGTATCTGCTCTGGGGGGCCTGGTCCGAAGGGGCCAAGCACTTCATCGGGCTGCCGACCCCGTCGCACCCGGCCGAGACGATCTTCGCCTTCGGGCTCCTCTACGCCGGGATCATCGGGCTGGTCGCCCTGCACGCCGGCGGGCGATGGCTCCGGCCCCTGCGGCTCGGCTGGCTGGCCTACCTGGGCCAGATCAGCTACGGTCTTTATCTCTATCATTATGTGGTCTACTGGGCCATCGACGGTTGCGATCCCAAGATCGCGGTCCGGGAAGGCCAGCCCTGGCCAACCCAGGCGGCGAAGCTCGGGGCGTCGCTGGCCCTGGCCGTCGCCTCCTGGCATCTGATCGAGCGGCCGATCCTCCGGCTCAAGGGCCGATTCGGCTACCGCGACGCGCCCGGCGAGGGCCGGCCAGCCTCCGGCCCCGACTCGACCCGAATCAACCGGTAGCGGCCGTCGGGCGTCCGGGCGACCTCGCGGAGCGTGAGACCGGGCTCGGCGGCCAGGGCCTCGGCCTGGGTGAGGTCGGCCCGGTGGATGTCCTCTTCCTCGGACCGGAGCAGGAGGTAGAACGGCCGATCGGGGACCGTCGCCCGCCAGAGCCGGAGCCGACCGATATCGCCGTAGCGGTCGAGCATGACGGCCTCGTCCTCGACCAGCGGGACCACCGTCCGGCCGGCGTGGAGGAAAACCATCTCGGGCCAGAACCCGGCGATCACCGCGTCGGGTTCGGTCCGGTCGCGGACGAGGTCCAGGGCGAGCCCCAGGCTCGACCGGTGGCTCGCCCCCGGCCACTGGCCGCCCGAGCCGTGGAACAGGGCCGCCGCCCGGATCACGACCCCCGCGTTCCCGGCGACCACCGCGACCAGCCCGGCCGCCGCCAGCCGACGGCTCGCCCCGGGGCCGAGCCCGATCCGCCGCGCCGACGCCTGGATCCCCCGGGTGAACGCCAGGATCACCATCGGGATCAGCGAGAGCAGGAACCGGTCCATGATCCCGTTCCAGGGCCAGACCGCGAAGATCGCCATCGAACCCGCCGCATGCGCCCAGGCCGGGAGGTCGACCCGCCGGCTCGACCGCGCCAGTGACACCAGCCCGGCCGCCACCACCACCGAGAACGCCCCCCGAAACGCCAGCCCCGCCGCCGGGTAGGCCGCCATCGCCCGGACGATCGGGGCCGAATAGGTGGCGGGCGACGCCAGGACCCGCGCGGGGAAATCCAGGGCCATCGAGGCCGCATTGGTCGAGAGGACCCGGAGCCCCGAGTCCGCCGAGGACCAGCCCGCCTTCAGCTCCAGAAGATAGCTGTTCGAGGGGACCAGCCAGGGATGCCGCCCGGCGTAATGCGTGGCCGGGACGACCGCCAGCGCCAGCCCCGCCAGGCACCCGGCCAGGCTCGGACGCCTCCGGGGGCCCACCGCCGCCGCCACCAGCGCCGCGATCGCCAGGGTCACCCCGTTGCTCCGGAGCAGGATCCCGAACCCGGCGATCGCCCCGTCCCAGAACGCCCGGCCCGGGGCGCCCGCCTCGGGGGCCTTCCCCCTTCCCGCCCACCGGGTCAGCAGGAGGAACGCGACCCCGGCGAACGGCAGGTCCGAGAAGATCGTGATCGCCCCGCCAACCAGGACGACGTGGTGACAGGCCGTCGCCAGGACGATCCCGCAGGCCATCTCCGGCGCGACGCCGACCCGCCGGAGCCAGGCGTGGGCACCCAGGAAGAACGCCCAGCCCCCGGCCAGCACCAGCCCCCGGCCGATAGCGATCTCCCGCGCCAGCGAGGTCGGCCCGGGGTCGAGCCGCAGCGCCAGGGCGATCATCGCGGGCAGGCCGATCGGGTACTTCGGCGGCGGCTCTCCCGGCCTGCTCGGGAGCCCGAACCCCTGTCCGTCCCGGAGCGACCGGGCCGAGGTCAGGTAGAGCCCATCGTCCTGGAAGACGCCGAGGTGCCCGTTGTCCAGCCCCGCGGCCACCGCGGTCCAGGCAACCAGCCCGGCGAAGAGGACCAGGAGCCAGGCCCGCCCTCGGGGCGATCGGGGTGACGACCTGCGCAATGCTCGGCTCCCATGGGACGGCCGGGCCCGGCCCGCGACTCCGGACCCGTGGCCCTCCTCTGGGAGTCGAAAACCGGGCGGATGTCCCGCCAGGCCCACCGGATTCGAAGTTTGAGGGGGTTCTCAAAAGGAATGGGCACCATTTCTACGTGCGACATCGGCGCTAGGAAGACGCCGCGGTTCCGGTTAAAATCCAAGCGTCCGAAGTCCGGTGTCCCACCATGGGGATAGGTTGATGTTGCGGTATAAGGCCGGTTTCAAGTTCGTCGGCAATGGAGTCCACGCGCAGGTCCTGGACTTTCCCGCCGCCATCACCTGGGCGCCCGACTTGCCCGAAGCCCGGCGAGCGTTAGCTGTCGCCCTCGTCGACGTGGCCGAGGCGGCGGTGGAGTCAGGACAGGCTCTGTCGGTGCCCGACCCGGGGGTGTTCGACGCGGAGATGGACATTGAGGAGCCGGTCTATCTCCACTTCCGGGCCAGTTCCGGGGTCCGGGAGGTGCCGACCGGGGTCGTGTCGTGAAGCGAACGGACCTGATCCGGCACCTCCGGGCGTAGGGGTGCAGCCTGTTGCGAGAGGGGCGGGGCCATTCGGTCGGGGTCAACCCGGCGAGCGGGCGGCAGAGCACCGTCCCTCGACACCGAGAGATCGACGACGACTCGGCTCGGGCGATCTGTCGGCCGTTGAGCATCCCGGAGACGTAGAAGGGAAGCATTTGGCGTCCGTTCGTTTTCCGCCAGCGTCGGACCCCGCTGTCTCTGAAAGACGAATTGACAACGATTTCCGTCACGCCGCCTCATGGCATGCGGTGCCGGTATCGCATCGTTTGGATTGCGTGGAGTGCGGGGTCGACCCGCTCGGCCGGGCCGGGAGGCCAGTCATCGCTGGATCGTTGGAGACTATCGATGCTTTGGCTTGACTCCCATGGCCGGACCGTCTAGCATCGATACTACAAGTCCTGATCTAACAAGTTGGTGATTCGAAGGGGGCGGCTCACGTTCGGCGGGCCGTTGTGTGTCGGTCGATCTCGCTTGAAGTTGGTAGCTCGGAGTCCGTCCCTTGTCACCACTTGGAGAGAGAGGCCGTGGGCGCTGGCGACCGGAGAGGATTGCGTCATCACGTGGTCCTTGATGGCGGCTTGTTTTCGCCAGCCCGGGGCTTCCGCGCCCCGATCGGCGACCCGGGCTTCGACCGTGCCAGGGGAAATCCGGCTCGCGGCGAACCGCTCCGGCCGGCCTCGATCGACCTCGTCGAGGGTGGGCCGAATCTCGGCGCGGCGCCCCTCGGATCCATTCTTGCCGGGCGTGGTTGCGCTGTCCCGTCGAGTCCTCCTCGCTCTGGGGGCGTTCCAAGGTCTTCGCCTCGGCCCGAGGTCCGACCGTTCACGATCCGGGCGACGTCGCATTCAGCGACCGCCGACCATCGCCTCCATTCGCAAAAAGAGAACGATATGCGAACACGAAACCGTGGCGGGTTCACGCTGATCGAGCTTCTGGTGGTGATCGCGATCATCGCCGTCCTGATTGCCCTGCTGCTCCCGGCCGTCCAGGCGGCCCGAGAGGCGGCCCGGCGGTCCCAATGCGTCAACAACCTGAAGCAACTCGGCCTCGCCGTCCATAACTATGTCTCCTCGAACAACTGCCACCCCCAGCTCGTCGGGAACATCTCCAAAACCTACGCCGATTCCTGGCCGCTCGACTGGTCGGCGTCGTTGCTGAACCAGATCGAGCAATCGAGCATGTACAACGCGCTCAACTTCAACACCACGGGGGCACTGGGGACCCCCGGCAACGCGACCGTGTTCAATGTCAAGGTGTCGAGCTTGCTCTGCCCGTCTGATGACAAGACCACTCCCGGCAATGGGTTGGGCTCGCCTTCGGCCGCCTACAAGAACTACGTCGCCAATGTCGGCGGCCCACCCAACATCAGCGCCTGGAGCGGCACCATCGTGCCGATGAACTCCGGCGGCCTGGGCTCCTCGCCGGGGTATACAAACAGTAACTCCGGAGTCGTCGGCCTCCAGTCGATCACGGACGGGACGTCGAACACAGCCCTGTTCAGCGAGACGCTCGTCGGGACCGGCCCCGTTGGCAGCAAGGTCACCATCAGCACCACCAGGCGGCCGACGACCTACCTGTTCCCGACCGGGATCAACCTCGCCCCGGACTCGGGGGGGACCGGCGGCGCGGCTGCGGCCCAGTCGTTCGTCAACACCTGCAAGAACCTGCCGGGATCGACCCCAGGTTTCGGGGGCCTGGCCCCGTCCAGCGGCAATTACTGGATCATCGGCAATTCGGGGTGCTGTTTGCTCTTCGACGCCTATAACCACTGGATGCCGCCCAACAGCCTGGGTTGCGATAACGCGAACGACGGCAACACGGGTGGATACGCCGCCGTGCAGGACGCCTTCCCGCCCAGCAGCAACCACGCCGGTGGCGTCAACATGGGGATGGCCGATGGCTCGGTCAGGTTCATCAAGAACACCATCTCGCTCCAGGCCTGGTGGGCTGTCGGCACCCGCTCCGGTGGCGAAGTGATCAGCGCCGACTCGCTCTGAGAATGACTTTCACGCGGCACGGCCGGCCGGGTCGTGCCGCGTCCCCGCTGACCCTTCGCAATCCGCTTGATTTGATCGAGGCCGCAACCAATCCGGAGTCCTTCCGGGAGAGGTGTCCGATGCCGAGTCGCCGCCAGTTCCTGTCCGCCCTGGTCGCTCCTTTCCTGTTCGCCGGCTGTGGGGGATCGGGCAATACCGACAAGGTGGAGGCCCCGCCGCTCACGCCGGAACAGCAGACCGCGGCCGACGAATTCAAGGCCAACGTCCAGAAAAACATGAAAAACGGACATTGAAAGGAATCGCGGGCCACCCGAGTCGAATGGGCCGGGCGTCGGGCGTTCTGGGGTGGGGTAGGATGATGACCTCGATCCGGGATCACTGGCGACGCGGGATCGGCCTTGGTTTCGCCCTCGTTGCGCTGGGAGTGGCCTGGACCTCGGCCCTCTGGATCCGGTCGGATCCCGACCCCGACCGACTCCTGGCCCTGGCCCTGGCCGATCATGCGGCGGGCCGGGACGATCAGGCCTGGGACTCGCTTGCCAAGCTCGCCGGGCTCCGCGAGCCCACGCCGGCCGACCGGATGGCCCGCGCCCAGATCCGGGGGGCCCTCGGAGAAGAGGCCCTGCCCGAGCTGGCCCTGATCCCCGACGACGATCCGCTGGCTCCGGCCGCCCATCGGCTCGCCGGCCGGGTCGAGGTGAGCCGGGGTCGGCTCCGGTTCGCCGAGCCCCACTTCCTGGCCGCGATCGCCCGGAATCCCCAGGATCCCCAGCCTCGCCGCGACCTGGCCTTCATCTACGCCCTCCAGCACCGGCTCCGCGAGCTGGACGATCAGTTCACCGCCCTGTCCGATCGGAACCAGCTCGACGACAAGTTGCTGCTGATCTGGGCCCGAGTCCGCTGCGGGATCTGGAACCCGAGGAGCGACCTGGCCCCGCTGGAGAAGGCGGTCGCGGCCGACCCCGACGACCGGCTCTCGAGGCTTGCCCTGGCCGGGGCGTATCTCCTCGGCAACCGGATCGACGACGCCGACCGTCTCCTGAACTCGCTGCCCGCCACCGATGTCGAGGCCCGGATTCATCGAATTGGAATCGCGATGAACCGGGGAGACAAGGACGCCGCCGAGGCCCTCCTGGCCGGGCCCGAGGGATCGGCCGATCACCCGCGTTTGCTCCAGTTGCGCGGCATGCTCGCCTTCACCCATCAGGACATCCCGAAGGCCGCCGAGAACTTTCGCGCCGCCCTCGCTAAAGACCCCACCGACCGGGCGACGCAATTCGGGCTGGGGACGGCGCTGAAGTTGATGGGCAGGCCGGACGAGGCCACCCCTCACCTCGAAGCGGCCCATTCCCAGGACGCCGTCGGCGAGCTGGTGAGGCTGGCCGCCGTCGAGAAGGGGAGCGACGATCCGACCTTGGCCCGACGCCTGGGGATCGCCTGGGCGAAGGCCGGTCGCCGGGTCGAGGCGAGGGGCTGGCTTAACCTCGCGATCCGCCAGGACCCGCTCGACGCCGAGGCCCAGGGAGCCCTGTTCGACCTCGATCACCCGGTCGCGGCGGCCGATCCCACGGCCCGTTGAGCCGGGACCATCCGATGTTCGGGGGCCGTCGGGGGACGACCTCGGGCCGGTCCGCCGAGCTTGGCCGTCAGGCGGCGGGGAGGCGGATCGGAGGCGTAGTCGCTCGTTGACCGCCTGGCAGCGGGCGGGTAGGCTTCGGATCATGGACTACGCGCATCTCATCACCATCGAGCCGGGCAAGCGGAGCGGCCAGCCGTGCATCCGTGGGCTGCGGATGACCGTCCGGGATGTGCTCGAATATCTCGCCGGGGGGATGGCCGTGGAAGACATCCTGGCGGATTTCCCGGACCTGACGGCTGAGGATATCCGGGCGTGCCTGGCGTTCGCCGCCGACCATGAACGGCGGCTCTGGGTGGTCCCGGTGGCATGAGGCTGCTGTTCGACCAGAACCTGTCTCACCGGCTGGTCGCGAAACTGGCCGCCGAGTTCCCCGGGGCGGCCCACGTCCGGGATGCCGACCTGGCTGCGGCTCCCGATTCGGACGTGTGGGCCTCTGCGGCAGTGAATGGGCTCGTCCTCGTGTCCAAGGACACCGACTTCCAGCAGCGTGCCCTGCTCCACGGTCATCCGCCGAAGGTGATCTGGGTCCGGTCGGGCAACGGCCCGACCGCGGCGGTAGCGGCCCTGCTCCGGACGCGGCTCGCGGACATCGCGGCGTTTGAGGCCGACCCGTCGGCGTCCCGGCGCGACGTCTGACGGGCGGAATTCGGGCTCGCCTCACCAGGAATCTGTGTGAATCGGGCCGGCCTGGGGATGAATATGTCCAGGAGGTTTGGCTCGGGGATCCCGCCGGGGGCTGACCGAGGCGATCGGCCCGGGTGGCTCCTCGATCATGACTCGCATTTCTGCTGCGTTGGGTTCGTCTCGGGGAGGGCCGTCGGGGTGGCTCTCGTCCAGACTCCCGGCGGGGGCGTCGGCGGGATGGGTTCGTCTTGCCGAGCGTCCAGCGAGCGGGCTGGGTTCATCGAATCAAGGCACTTCGCGAGGGTCTTGGGTTCGTTCGGTCAGGGATGGTCCAAGGTTCCTGGGTTCGCTTGGCAGGTGGATCCGTCGCCCCAATCGGGGGGCGAGCAGGGCTTGGGTTCGTTTCGTCAGGCTGGTGAGCCGGTCAGGGGGATTGGGTTCGTCTGGTCGAGGGGCCTGGGACGCGGATGGGTTCGTTTGGCCGGTCCGATCCAGGCGGGTCCTGGGTTCGTTTGGCCGACTCCTCGCGGGCGGGCCGTCGCCCGCCGATCGCGACTCGCGCTGTGCGGGCCTCGGCCGGGTCGGTAGACTGGAGGGCCTGAAACCGCTCGCCCCGAGCCGGCCCCGAATCCCCGCCCCTCGCTGGATGGCCCAAGCCATGGACAACCCGCCGCTAGAATCGATCCGGAACATCGGGATCATCGCCCACATCGACGCCGGGAAGACGACCACCACCGAGCGGATCCTGTACTACACCGGCGAGGTCCACCGGATGGGGGACGTCGACAAGGGGACCACCACCACCGACTACCTCGAAGAGGAACGCCAGCGCGGGATCACGATCGTCGCCGCCGCCATCACCTGCAAGTGGAAGGACGTGACGATCAACATCATCGACACGCCCGGACACGTCGACTTCACGGCCGAGGTTGAGCGCTCGCTCCGGGTCCTCGACGGGGCCGTGGTGATCTTCTCGGCGGTCGAGGGGGTCGAGGCCCAGAGCGAGACGGTCTGGCGGCAAGCGGCCAAGTACCACGTCCCCCGGATCTGCTTCATCAACAAGATGGACCGGATCGGCGCCGAATACGACCGGGTCTTCGGCGAGATCGCCGAGCGGCTGGAGAGCCACCCGATCCCCGTCCAGATCCCGATCGGGGCCGGGCCCGAGGGGACCATGGGCGAGTTCAAGGGGCTGATCGACCTGGTCTCGATGCGGGCCCTCTACTACAAGACCGAAGATTACGGCTCGGCCGTCACCGAGACCGAGATCCCCGAGGATCTCCGCCCCGAGGCCGACCTCTGGCGCGAGCGGATGCTCAACGCCCTGGGCGACTTCGACGAGACCTTCGCCGAGGCGTACATGGTCTTCCTCGAAGGCGGCGAGCTGGCCGAGGCCGACGTCTCCGCCGGGCTCCGCCGGGCCACCCTGACCGGCCGGGCCCAGCCGGTTTTCTGCGGCTCGTCGTTCAAGTTCGTCGGCGTCCAGCGGCTCCTGGACGGCGTGTCCGCCTATCTCCCGAGCCCGCTCGACCGGCCCCCGGTCATCGGAACCCACCCCAAGAAGGGGACCGAAGTCGTCCGGAAGCCCGACCCCGAGGCCCCCTTCTGCGGCCTGGTCTTCAAGATCACCAACGACGCCCACGGCGACCTCTCGTTCGTCCGGGTCTACTCCGGCGTGCTCCGCTCGGGGAGCCGGCCGTACAACCCCGGGCGCGACAAGAAGGAGATCTGTTCCAGGCTCTACCACATCCGGGCCGACGAGCGGGTCAAGATCGAGGAAGGCTGGGCCGGCGACATCGTCGGCGTGGTCGGCCTGAAGGACTCCGTGACCGGCGACACCCTCTGCGACGCGGCCAACCCGATCCTCCTGGAGAAGATCGAGTTCCCCGAGACCGTCATCAGCATGTCGATCGAGCCGGTCAACTCGGCCGACAAGGGGAAGCTGGCCGACACCCTGGCCGCCCTGGCCCGCGAGGATCCCACCTTCTCCTACAAGGTGAACGAGGAGACCGGCCAGACCCTGATCTCCGGGATGGGCGAGCTTCACATGGAGATCCTCAAGAACCGGATGATCCGCGACTACAAGCTCAAGGTCCACGTCGGCCGCCCCCGGGTGAGCTACCGCGAGACGGTCAAGAAGAACGTCAAGGGCGTGGTCGGCTCCTGCATCCGCCAGACCGGCGGCTCGGGCCTCTTCGCCCGGATCAAGATCGACCTGGAGCACGAGGTCCAGCCCAAGGGAGGCCCGACGCTCGTCTTCGTCAACAAGCTCAAGGGGGGCGTGATTCCCAGCGAGTTCCTGGCCCCGATCGAGGCCGGCTTCCGCGAGGAGGCCAAGTCGGGAGGCCGGACCGGCTTCCCGCTGGTCGACCTCAAGGTCACCCTGACCGACGGCGACACCCACGACACCGACTCCAACGAGATCGCCTTCCGCTTCGCCGCCTCCGACGCCCTCCGGAAGGCCGTCGCCGAGGCCGGCTCGGTCCTCCTGGAGCCGGTGATGAAGCTGGAGGTCGTCACCCCCGAGGACTACCTCGGCGACGTGATGGCCGACCTCCTCTCTCGCCGGACCCAGATCGACAAGATGTTCGAGCGAGGCAAGCTCAAGGTCGTCGAGGCCCGCGCCCCGCTGGAGAAGATGTTCGGCTATTCCACGGCCGTCCGGAGCCTCAGCCAGGGCCGGGCCAGCTACTCGATGGAGCCCCTGGAATACGCTGCCGCCCCCGATGAGATGCTGGAGAGCCTGGCGGGGGGCTAACACCCGCCCGGGATGCCGGGCGGATCCCCTATCGATAAACCGAGGTTCATTCCATGATTTACCGAGGGCACGTCAAGGGCGGGGTGATCGTGCTGGATGACCCGTCTCAATTGCCTGAAGGGATGGCCGTGGTGATCTCCGTGGTCGAGCCGGCGCTCGATATCGAGGGACAGCCGATCGACCCCGCGTTCCTGATCGGCGACCTGGCGGTTGATATGGGGGTTTCCGACCTGGCGGGCCTCATTGGGGATCTGGGGGTCGTCGGTCCCGAAGACCATCAGGAGTTTGCCGCTGATCTCGCTGGCTCGGGCGAGCGGGGCCGGGTGGCCGGTCCGCCGGGGTGGTCGGGGGTTTGCCGACCAAGGCCGGATCTGGCAAGCTTCGGGGGGCGATCGACGGCGGCCGGATCTTTCGAGGGGCGAGGGGGCGATGGAATCGAAAGTCCAGGTGGCGGGGAGCTTGAATACGCCGAGCTACGAGTGGCCCCTCAAGGCGGGGATCACGTTCTGCGTGCTCGCGCCGATCTCGTACGGGATCCGGCTCGCTCGGTGGCGGGGGTTCGGCCGGATCCGGGCGCTCTTCGCGATTCTCCGGTGGGTCGGGCCCGGTCGGTTCCTGGCGGCCGGCGTGGTGGGCCTGGTGCTGGCCCTGGCCGTCCGGCAGGCCCGGATCGCCCGGAGGCGCGACCTGGAGATCGGCCCGGGCCGGTTCGCGATGGTCGACCGCCGGGGCCGCCGCGAGTACGAGGACGGCGAGGTGGAGGCCCTTGGCTTCCGCCCGCGTTCGGCCCCCGCCCGGTCGGTCGCCGTCCAGAGGGGCCGGGCCACGCTCTGGGTCGACGGCCGCGAGGGGCCCGAGCGGCTCGGACTCGAATGGGAGTACCCCGGCGACCAGGCCGACCCGCTCGGCGGGTTCCTGGGCCGGATCGCCGACCGGGTCCATGCCCGGGCCGTCAAGGCGATCGACTCGGGCTCGGCGGTCTCGGGCGACGGCTGGGACCTGTCGCGGTCGGGGCTCCAGGTCGCCGGGGGGGTCGAAGTGATCCCCTTCGGCTCGATCACCCAGGCCGAGTACCACGACGGTCGGCTCCGGGTCTGGACGTCGGGCCGGGTCGAGCCCGTGTTCCAGGTTGCCGAGGGCTCGAAGAACGACGCGATCCTGCACGCGATCCTGGTCGAGCGGATGCCCGATCCGGCCGCCTCGGGCCGCGGAGCCCGGTCGGGGGCCCCGGGGTTGGGCCGGCTTTTGTTCGAGCGCCGGCCCTCGCTGACCGACCGGGTGGGACTCTGGCTCCTGGCGGTCATCCTGGCGTTCGCGTTCGCGGTCCTGGCGGTGATGGTCACGATCATGGGGGCTCCGCCCGTCGTCGGGGTGATGACCGGGGCGCTGGGGTTCCTGTCGTTCCTGCCGGCCCTGACCCGGCAGCGGACCGCCTTCCGGTTCCACGAGCGGGGGGTCGTCCGATCGGGCCTCTTCGGGGTCCGGGAGTTGCCCTTTGAAGACCTGGCCGAGATCCGGGTCCGCGAGCTGTCGGGCCAGTCGCTCCTCCGGTTCGGCTTCCGGCCGATCTCCGGCCGGGGGCGGAAGCCGGTGACCCTGGACCTGAAGCCCACCGACGAGGCCCTGGAGACGCTCCGGGCCTACGTCCCCGACGGGATGGTCGGCCCGGGCGTTGGCGAACCAGCCGGTCGGCTGCTACCATGAACGACATTGGCGATCGCCAGGGCGACCGCGACCGGTTTCGGGGCACTGCGATGGCACGGTCCGAGATCCATTATCGGCTGGTGATCTTCGACGAGATCGACGACCCGCACAAGGTCCGCGACCTCTTCGCCGAGGTCACCGGCGCCCACCCGACCGATGCCATGCAGTGGGTGGCCCGGGTCCCCGGGGTCTGGCCCAAGCTGCTCGACGAGGCCCAGACCCGCCGCCTGCTCGACGGCCTGTATGAGCTGGAAATCGCGGCCGAGGCGTGGCGGTCCGACGCCTTCCCCGACCTCGGCCGACCCCGGACGATCCACGAGGGGGCCTGCCTGGAGGGCGGGTTCCGCGTCACCGGGCTCCGAGGCGAGCCGACGCACTGGGCCCCCTGGGACAAGGTCGAGATGATCGCCGCCGGCCGGATCGCGGCCGACGACGAGTTCCGCGAGGTCGTACCGCCCGGCTGGGTCAACGCCCTCTCCACCGGCTTCCGGGCCGCGATCGGCCGGGCTCCCAGGACCGCCCGGAAGTCCCGGGCCATGCGGATCCCCCGCGACCCGGTCGGCGAGGTCCTGATCATCCGCCGCGACCCTCGGATCGCCTTCCGGATCGTCGAGAACAAGATGAACTACGGCTACCTCGGCGACCGCCTCCTCCACTCGGCCGCCGAGAACTTCCCCCTGCTGGTCCACGACCTCCGCCGGCTGGCCACCGGAGCCTGCATCACCCCGACCACCGACGCCCTCCTCGACGGCGGCGAGCCCGACGAATCCGGGTTCGTCAACCCGCAGTCGCTGGCCGATTACGCGACCCTCCGCCTGCTCTGGAGCTGGTATCGCCGCGACCGGGACGCCCAGGAGGGCACCGGCGAGCACCCGACACGCCCGTGAGAGGCGATCCGGCAAATCTTCCGAGTCGCGGCAATGGTTTATGGAAATAGGAGTGACGCAGTTGATGGCTTATGTACAGTAGGCGTTCGGCTCGTCTTCTTGCCTCATTGACGGCAGGCTGCCTATCTTGTGCAGCGAGCAAAATGCACCTACTGGACAAAGGCCATCAACTGCGTCACTCCTAGGAAAATGGACGATGGTTGATGGGTGAAGCAAGTCCCGGAAAAGCAGTCGAAGAAGTCTTCAGATGCGTTTCCGCTTGTTCGTAGTTGACCATCAGCCGTTCGCCATTTTCGATCCCGGAGAGCCTCTGAGGTCGACGGCCTAGCCAATCGCCCGCGACGAGGCGCCGTCGGCCGCGTGGCAGATGTGGACGTCGGCGACCAGGCCGGTCCGGCGGGCGTAGCCGGTCCGGAGGGCCTCGGCGAAGGGGCCGGCGTGGTCGGCCCGGACGAGGTTGACCGTGCAGCCGGCCCAGCCCGCCCCCGAGAGCTTGCCGCCGAGGAAGCCGGGCGACTCCTCGGCCGCCTCGATCAGGGCGTCCAGGGCCGGAGAGCTGTTCTCGAAGTCGTCGCGACTGGAGGCGTGCGAGGCCGACATCAGGGCCCCGAACCCGGCCACGTCGCCGGCCCTCAGGGCCCCGGCACCCCGGCCGACCCGGTCGTTCTCGGTGAGAACGTGCCGGGCCCGGAGCCGGGCGACCGGGTCGAGCGAAGGCCAGTCGGCCAGAAGCTCAGCGAGCGTCACGTCGCGTAAGAGGTTGACCGAGTCATCCCCCTTACGCTCGCGGAAGTGGGCGACGACTCGCTCGCACTCGGCCCGGCGGCGGTTGTACATTCCGTCGGCGAGCCGCCTCGACGTCTTCGAGTCGCAAACCACGATCGCCGGGGCGGGGTCGCCGAGCGGGAGGAGGGCATGCTCCAGGCTCAGGCAGTCCAGGACGAAGGCGTGATCGGCCTTGCCGAAGAGGGCCGAGAACTGGTCGAGCAGGCCCGAGGCCACGCCGACGAACTCGTTCTCCGACCGCCTCAAGGTCTTCGCCAGCTCCAGCAGGTCGGCCGTCGAGGGGACCCCGCCGGGCGGCCCGGCCAGGCCGGCGCCGGCCAGGAACAGGGCGAAGGCGGCTTGCAGGCTCGCCGAGCTGGAGAGCCCGGCGCCGAGCGGGACGTCGCCGGCCAGCGCGGCCTCGAAGCCGGAGGCGATCCGGCCGGTTTTTTCGCGGATCGCCCAGGTCACGCCCCGGACGTAGCGGCCCCAGCCATCGGAGGCCCCGCCCGGCTCCAGGTCGTCGACGTCGAAGGCGTCGGACTGCCCGAGGTTCGCCGATCGGACCCGGGCCCCCCGCCCGGCGGTCGGCCGGCCGACGACCACGGTCGACCGGTCGATCGCGGCGGCCAGGACCAGGCCGCCGTTGTAGTCGGTGTGGTTCCCCAGCAGTTCGACCCGCGCGGGGGCCTGGCCCAGCGTGGTCGGGCCGGGGCCGGGGCCGAACGACTCGTCGAACGCGGCCCGGGCGATGTCTTCCGGCGTGGGGGACATGATCGGCCACCGGAGAGGGGACGGGTGCCGAAATCTCGCATCGAGAATTTCAGATGACAGGGATCCGGGAACGGAGGTTCCGGGTCGGGCCCGATCGGGGGCCCGACACCGGGGCTCCGGGATTCGAGGTCGTCGAGGTCGTCGAAGGACTCAGGCGACGACGGCGGTCGCGCCGGCGGCCTGGCGGAGGGCCTCGGCGTGCTCGGTCTTCTCCCAGGTGAACTCCGGTTCGGACCGGCCGAAGTGGCCGCCGCTGGCGGTCTTCCGGTAGATCGGCCGGCGGAGGTCGAGGTGCTTGATGATTCCCGCCGGGGTGAGCGGGAACGTCTTGCGGACCAGCTCGGCGATCTGCTGGTCGGGGATCTGGCCGGTCCCCTCGGTGTCGATGTGGACGCTGACCGGCTCGGAGACGCCGATGGCGTAGGCGAGCTGGATCTCGCAGCGGTCGGCCAGGCCGGCGGCGACGATGTTCTTGGCGACGTGGCGGGCCATGTAGGCGGCCGAGCGGTCGACCTTGGTGGGGTCCTTGCCGCTGAAGGCACCGCCGCCGTGGCGGCCCCGGCCGCCGTAGGTGTCGACGATGATCTTCCGCCCGGTCAGGCCGGCGTCGCCGTGCGGGCCGCCGACGACGAAGTTGCCGGTCGGATTGATGTGGTAGGTGATCTTGTCGTGGGCCATCTCGGGCGGCAGGACGGGCTCGATCACCTGCTTGATGATCGCGTCGCGGATCGTGGCGTGGGACACGTCGGGGCTATGCTGGGTCGAGACGACCACCGTGTCGACCCGGACCGGCACGCCGTTCTCATACTCGACGGTCACCTGGCTCTTGCTGTCGGGTCGGAGCCAGGGGAGGGTTCCGTCCTGACGCAACTCGGTCAGGCGGTTGATGATCCGGTGCGACAGGGCGATCGGCAGCGGCATCAGTTCGGGGGTCTCGTTCGAGGCGTAGCCGAACATCAGCCCCTGGTCGCCGGCCCCGATCTCCTTGCCCTTGGCGGCGTCCTCGTTAACGCCCAGGGCGATGTCGGGCGACTGCTTGCCCAGTGCCACGATCACGGCGCAGGTGGTCGCGTCGAAGCCCATCTCGCTGGAGGTGTAGCCGATCTCGCGGACGACCTGGCGGACGATCCCGGCGTAGTCGACCTGGGCCGTCGTGGTGATCTCGCCGGCCAGGCAGACCAGCCCGGTCGTCAGGAGGGTCTCGCAGGCGACCCGAGCGTTGGGATCCTGGGTCAGGATGGCGTCGAGGATGCCGTCGGAGATCTGGTCGGCCATCTTGTCGGGATGGCCCATCGAGACCGACTCGCTCGTGAACAGGTGGCGATCGTGAGACACGGAAGAGCATCCTCCGGCGAGGTGGGGCGATCCGGGGACGACCCGGGGCGCGTCGACCGGGTCGCGTGGGGTCGAGGGGGAGCGACGCGGGACATCCTCCCGCGTGTCATCGGATCTGAGTTTAGCAAGGGGACGCGGGCGATGTAAAGCAACGTTGCGTCCGGGACCATCGCCGGGGGCGACGGCCGGAGTCCCCGTCAGGGCTCGCCGGGCAGGGCGGCGACCGGGCGAGGGCCGGGCCGATCCGATTCGGTCGCCGCCCGGATGTCGACGGGCGTCCCGCCGGGGGATTGGAAAACCGTGGCCCGGGACGCCAAGATGGGGCCTCCGCCCGGACCGTCCCCCCGTCCCCTCCGACGAGAGCAAGGAACCCGATGAAGCCCAATTTCCCGTCGATTCTGGCCCCGGCGCTGGTCGCGCTCTTCTTGCCGGGCCCGCTCGACCCGAAGGCCAGGGCCGAGGACGGCCAGCCCGCCCCTCCGGCCGTGGGGGTCGCGACCCCGGGGCCGTCCCGGAGCGAATTCCAGGCCCGCCGCCGGATCCTGATGGAGAAGATCAAGGAGGCCGAGGCCGGCGCCTCGGCGATGAGGGCGGCGATCCGGGCGGCCTCGGGAGGAGCCTCGGTGCGCCCGACGGGTCCGGCCGGAGTGGTGGTCGCGATGGTCGGGGCGGGAGAGCCGGGCGACGACGCGAAGTTCCGCCAGGACAACGATTTCGCCTACCTCACTGGCGTCGACGTTCCCGACGCCGCCCTGCTCCTCTGGCCGGAGACCGGCGAGGAGGCGCTCTACCTCCCGCCCCGCGACCTCGGCCGCGAGCGGTGGGACGGCCCCAGGCCGGGGCCGGGACCGGAGGGGGCCTCGGCCACCGGGTTCGCGCGGGTCGAGTCGTCGGAGGGCTTGCTGGCCGACCTGTTCCGGGCCGTCGGCGACCCCCGGGCCGGCGGGGATCCGCGGGCGGCCTCGGTCTACCTGATCGAGCCCGAGCCGAAGCTCGGGGCGAGCCGGTCGGCCCGATTCAGCCGGCTCGTCCGCGAGGGGGCCCCCTCGGCTCGGCTCAAGGACGTCGCGCCCCGGGTCCACGAGATGCGCAAGGTCAAGTCGGACGCCGAGGCCGCGCTGATCCGCCGGGCGGTGGCCGTCACCGCCGGAGCCCAGGCCGAGGTGGTCCGGCTCCTCCGCCCGGGGATTCCCGAATACCGCCTGGAAGGGGCGATCCTGGCCGCCTTCGTGGGTGGCGGGGCGGCGCGGGCGGGCTTCCCCTCGATCGTCGGCTCGGGGCCGAACTCGACCATCCTGCATTACCACCGGAACGACCGGACCATCGAGGACGGCGACCTCGTCGTCGTCGACATTGGCGGCGAATACAAGGGCTACACCGCCGACATCACCCGGACCTACCCCGCCGGCGGCCGGTTCTCGCCCCGCCAGCGCGAGGTCTACCGGCTGGTCCTCGACGCCCAGTCCGCTGCCGCCGCCGATTTCCAGCCCGGCGTCAGCACGATGGCCGGCCTGACCCGGGCGGCCAATGACGTCCTCCGCAAGAGCCCGCTCCGGGCCCGGGACGAGGACGGGTCGGAGCACTCGATGGATCACTTCTTCTTCCACGGCCTGGGCCACCACATGGGCCTGGACGTCCACGACGTCGGCGACGCCACCAGGCCGCTGGGCCCCGGCGAGGTCTTCACCATCGAGCCCGGCCTCTACATCCCCGCCGAGGGGTTCGGCGTCCGGATCGAGGACGACTACCGGGTCACCAAGGAGGGCCTGGAAAAGCTCTCGGCCGAGATCCCCGTCGACCCCGACGAGATCGAGCGGCTCATCGCCCGGGCCAGGAAGACAGGCCCGCCGAGCCCCGCCGTCCCCTGATCGCCCTCGGCGAGATCAGGACGGCTTTTCTCGCCGATCGAAGCCCCTGGATCCGCCGGGCCCGTGGGTCGGCCTTGAAGATTCGTGTCAATCTTTACGGGATATTCTTCGAGCCTGAATCAAAAACCTCTCCTGTCATTCTATGATGTCTTCCCGCGATCATCCCTCTTTCCGACCGTTTGCGAAAGGAAAGGCCCTCCAGCATGCGTGCGAGACGAAAAGCATTCACCCTGATTGAGCTGTTGGTGGTCATTGCCATCATCGCCGTCCTGATCGCCTTGTTGCTGCCGGCCGTGCAGGCGGCACGCGAGGCGGCCCGGCGTGCCCAGTGCGTCAACAACATGAAGCAACTGGGGATCGCCGCCCACAATCACCATGACATCAACGGCCGCCTGCCTTACGGGATCAACGAGGCGTTGTACGCGATCCAGAACAAGGACGCGACCATCGACGCGGCCAGCCCGTTCGGGCCGAACTGGGCGATCTACCTGCTGCCCTACATGGAGCAGCAGAACCTCTACAACTCGTGCAACGTGGGATCCTATCCCGGCCCCAACGCCTCCTTCACGGCGTCGAAAACGTTCTCGAACTTCGACCTCTCCTGGCGAGCTACGACGGTGATCGGCGCGGTCCTCAGTACCTTGCTCTGCCCTACGGACAAGGGGAGCGCCCAGCCGTATTCCGACCCCGCCGGGATCGCGCCGCCGGACAAGAACTGGGCACGGGGGAATTATGCGGCCAACAACGGGACGACCGATGCCGACCACACCGTCGGGGGACAGGATTACGGCGGACACTCCAACTATTACGGCGGCAAGACGGCCACATGGGGCGACGGGCCCAAGAAGGGCATGATGGGGATCAATTACGGCCTGAATTTCGCCAGCGTCCTTGACGGGCTGTCCAACACGGTCATGTTCAACGAGGTCCGGATCGGAGTGACCTCGGCCGACCACCGTGGGACCTGGGCCCTGGGCCTGGCCGGCGCCAGCCTGACCAACGCGACCCGCGACTACAACCCGACGCCCAATAATCGGAACGACGAGGCCGACGAGTTCCAGGGATGTGCCGCGTTCTGGTATCCCGGGATCGGCAGCGGGACGGGGATGGGCTGCATCAACGACCCCGGTGCGGTCAACGCCGCGGCCCAGGCCCGGAGCCTGCACCCGGGCGGGGTCAATGCCACCTTCGGCGACGGCTCCGTCAAGTTCATCAAGAATACGATCAACCAGCAGGTCTGGAATGCGCTCCTGGTCCCCAATGAGGGCCGGATCGTCAGCGCCGACCAGTATTGATCTCGACCTCGTCCGCCCGGGGCCGGGGGGGTTCCCCCGTGCCCCGGGCCCACTACCTCCAGGAGTCCCGACCCGATGAATTGCGGCGTGATCCGATCGGCGGCATTCTGCCTCGCCCTCTGTGTCGTCGGCTGCGGCTCCTCGGACACGGTCCGGGTGACCGGCAGCTTGCTCAAGGGCGGGCAGAGGCTCCGGATCGAGGATGGGCAGTGGATCCAGATGAGCCTCCACCCGGTCGAGGGCGATCCCACCAAGGCCGAGACCTTTCCGGCGAACGTCACCCCGGACGGGAAATTCGAGGTGACGGGCAAGGAGGGGGCGGGGATCCCCCGGGGCAAGTACCGGGTCGCCGTCCGCCTGGTCAAGTACAAGGCCCGCGAGGACGACGCGTTCAAGAACGCCTTCGACTCGGCGAATTCGCCGATCATCAAGCAGATCGACGGTCCCACGTCCTTCGACGTCGACGTGGAGAAGCCGGCCGGCTGAGGGATGCCGACCCCGGGCGGGGCTGCCGGGGCCCGAGGGACCTCCCGGGGGCCCGCCCTCCCCCGATCAGAGCATCGGGAGGTCGAGCTTCTCCTCGTCGGCGATCTTGCGGAGCTTTTCCTGGGCGCGGGACTCGATCTGGCGGACGCGCTCCTTGGTGATCCCCAGCTCGCGGCCGAGCTGCTCCAGGGTCTGCTCGGAGGCGCCGTTGATCCCGTAGCGGCTGACGATGATTCGCCGCTCGCGGTCGTCGAGCCGGCCCAGCATCCCCTTGACGGTGGCCTGCATCCGCTTCTGGGCGTTCTCGTATTCGTGCTCGTCGGAGCGGTTGTCGGCGGCGGCCTCGAACATCTCCTCGTGGCCGGTGACGAACCGGTCGCGGCGGTAGTTCTCCTCGGGGATGGTCCGGGCGAAGTTCTTCATGATCGCCCACGAGGCGTAGGTCGAGAACTTGTTGCCCCGGGCGTAGTCGAACTTCTCGACGGCCCGGATCAGGCTCATGTTGCCGTCGGAGACCAGGTGGAAGAAGTCGTTGGAGGGGCCGACGTGCCGCTTGGCGATCGAGACGACCAGGCGGAGGTTGGCGCTGATGATCTGGTTCTTCACCGCCAACGCCTCGTCCTGGAGCCGCTCGACCTCGTCGAGGTCGCCGGTCCGGGCCTTGGCCGGCTCGATCGAGTCGCGGAGTTTGCCGGCCCGGGACCGGAGGTAATTCATCTTCCGGAACAGGTGGGCCTCCTGCTCGCGCGAGAGAAGCGGGACCTCATAGAGGCTGGCCAGGTAGGGCGGGAGCCCCTTGGGCGCCTTGGTCCGGCGCGGGGGCTTGCCGTCGGCCGGCTCGGAGATCGGCCCGAGGATCTCGGCGCCGGCGGCGGGGTCCTCGAAGCTGGGATGCGGCATGTGCTCCAGCTTGGCCTCCTTCAGCCGGAGGGCCCGGATCTCGTTGATCACCCGGTAGACGCTCGACCGGGTCCGGCCGAACTGCGCGGCGAGGTTCTCCGCCGAGACGCCCCGGCCGTGGTTGTAGAGGCGATAGATCCTGGCCTTGGTGGCCTCGTCCAGCGCCGCCGTCGAGGGCGGGAAGAGCGCGCGGTCGGGGTGTTCGAGGTCGTAGGTCTTCAGGGTCATCCGGACGGTCTCGGTGGAGCGGTCCATCTTCCGGGCGATCCTCCGGGCGATCTCGACCAGGCCGCCCCGGGCGATCGGGGCCATCCGGCGGGCCCGGCGGATGATCTCCTCCCGCTCCTCGTCGCTGAGCCGCTGGAACCGCGAGCCCCGGTCGACCTGATCGCGGTGCGCCTCGACGAACCGCGTCAGGCTCGATTCCAGGAAGCCGACCTTGGCCCGGCCGTCGATCAGGAATCGGCGGGCCACCAGCCCCTGCCCTCGCCACCGGGTGATCGTCCGGGTGGAGACGTTGTACCGCCGGCTGACGTCCTGGACCGTCAGGACCGGCTCGGCCGCCTGCTCGACGGACTGCCCCAGTGCCGCCGAGAGGTCCTCCACGTAGAGCCGGAGGTCCGACAGGACGCCGGTCCCTTCCAGGACCAGCGCCGTGGTCACCTCGGGGCGGAACCCGGTGATCCGGAAGAACAGGTACTCGAAGGGATACCGCTTCCCCGACTCGATCTCGCCGAGCAGGCTCTCCGCCCGGTCGATCTGCTCGATTAACCGTTCCCTCGGCGCGAAGTGGGACTGCTGCTCCCTGAGCTCCTTCAACGCCGGATGGCGATAAGTGCCCCCCATCCCGTCGCCCCCGCCCCGGGCCGGATCGCGGCCCGAATCGAACCGCTCGAAGGCCCCTGCCGAGGAATTCGCTCCGGGAGGACCGTTCTTCGGCAATCGGGCCCTTGGACCCGGAGACCCCAGCTCGCGAGGCAAGGTTCCCGTCGGGCGGACTCGATCGACAACCAACGGGATGTCCCGACCTGTCATCTTCCCGTTAAGTCCCTGAGACGGCCGGCGCCGGCGGGAGGATCCTTGAAAGAATGTCCCCTTCGGATTTAGACGCCGCCGCCGGCCCGCTTGTTCCCTCGGGTCGGGTCGGATTTCTCTCCCGAACGATCGCCCGCCCGGTTTCGCCGGCCCCCGAGCCGGAGAGGCCGGGTCAGGCGACGGCCCAGGTGTCCGGAGCCGGCCGATCGCCGGGCCCCGAGGCCGGGCGACCGTCGCGACCCTCCCTCGTGGCCGACCGATCGCCACCCCGGGCCCGATTCGGCGGCGAGTGGGCGAGTCCCCGACCGATAGTCACGGCAAGAAGTTGTTGCGAGGCGAGGCGAGCGTCCTCCGCCGAGTGGCTCGGGCCCGGATTGGCCCGGGCGCGAACTCGACGATCGGGCGAGCCGGAGGGATCCAAGGATGTCGCACGAGCGCACCGAAGGCGGGAGGCCGGCCCGTCGGGCGTTTCGGCCGATGGTCGATCATCGGCTCGAATCGAGGGCGTTGCTGTCGAGGATGGGGGCGGTCCATACCCACGTCGCCGCCGGCGGCCAGGCGACGGTGGTCACCAACCCCAGCGGCCTGCAATTCTTCGTCTCGGTCATCAACGGTGGATCCGTCCGGGCCTTCCCCGCTTCCGGGAACCGGGTGAACCTCGTCGTCGATGGCTCAAACGCCGATACCTTGCTCGAAATTAACCAGGTCGTCCCGAGTTCCTCGAACAACAAGGGCGCCCACTCGTTCAACACCGCCCTCCAGACCCAGTTTGGCCAGCTCAACGTTGCCTCGATCACGGTGACCAGCGGGATGATCGGCTCCATCGAGGGCTACCGGGACACCATCCTGTCGGGGCCGATCGTCGTCGCGGGGGGCGGCCGGGTCGACCGGATCGCGGTCCAGTCGATCGTCCCCGGGGCCTCGATTCGGGTCGGCGGAGACCTCAACACGCTGGATGTCCTGAACGACGCCAACTTCAGCAACTCGCCCGGCCTGGTCGTCGGCCGCGACCTGAACTCGGTGAGCGTCGGGGGCAACCTGTCGTTCAGCAACGGGGCCAACTTCTCCGTCGCCCGCGACTTCGGCCTGGTCCCGCAGCCGGCCAAGGGGTCGGGGCCCGCCGGACAGGGCCTGGCTCTGACGGGCGACCTGGCCATCGCCCCGAACGCCGGGTTCTCGGTCGGCCGGAGACTCGACGGCTTCCTCGTCATCGACGGCAACGCTTCCGGCGTTTCGAGGGCCCTGATCGGCTTCATACCGCTCCCGACTTACTTCGGCTTCGGCTTCAATAACATCCTGATCCGGGGCCAGATTACCGCCTGAGCCCGGGTTTCGACCGGGCAGCGAAGGGGCCGCCCGGTCGGGTCCGGGGGTTGGCTAGCTGGTGATCCCCTTGGTCAGGTGCATGAAGGCGGTCTCCAGGTTGATCTCGTCCTCCTTGAACAGCGTGACCTCGAACCCTTGCTCCAGGAGGCGGGGGACGAGGAAGCTGTAGCGGGTGACGCCCTCGTTCATCTTGACGATCAGGACTCCGTTCTTGTCCTGGACGGTCTCGACCTCGGGCTGGCTTTCGAGCATGTTGGCCGCGTCGGTGGTCCGGTCGGCCACGCCGATGTTCAGGACGATGTCGGTCCGGACCTGCTTCATCACGTCGACGACGGCGCCGTTGACCAGCAGGACGCCCTGCTCGATGATCCCGATCTTGTTGCAGATGTCGGCCAGCTCGGGCAGGATGTGGCTGGAGACGAGGATCGTCTTGCCCATCGACCGAAGCTCCTTTAGCAGCGCCCGGATCTCGATCCGGGCCCGGGGGTCGAGCCCCGAGGCCGGCTCGTCGAGCAACAAGACCTGCGGGTCGTGCAGGAGGACCCGGGCCAGGCCCAACCGCTGGGTCATCCCGCGCGAGAGGCTCGTGACCAGGGCGTCACGCTTGTAGGTCAGGTCGACCAGCTCCAGGACCTCCTCGCAGATCTTCTTCCGCGCTGGGCCCTTGATCCGGTAGGCGGCGGCGAAGAATTCGAGATATTCGATGACTTTCATGTCATCATAGACCCCGAAGAAGTCGGGCATGTAGCCGATCGCCCGGCGGATGTCCTTGGCCCCGGTGTAGATCGAGTAGCCGCAGACGGTGGCCTCGCCCCAGGTCGGGTTCAGCAGGGTGGCCAGGATCCGCATCGTGGTGGTCTTGCCCGCCCCGTTGGGGCCGATGAATCCGTACACATCCCCCTTGTCGAGCGTCAGGTTGAGCCGGTTCAGGGCGTAGAGTTCGCCATACATCTTGGTCAGGTCATGCGTCTCGATCATCGCCCCGCCTTCCGCTCAGGATGTTCGGCGAAGCCCGGGTGAGGCACGCCTGGAGAATCATCGGGACCATCACGAGGGTCACGCCGGCCGATCACTTCGATTCCCCCTCGGCCTTCGGCTTGAGCGGGAGGATCACGCGGAGGAGGGTGGTCTGCTCGGTTTTCGCCTGGCCCGGGGCGTTCCCGAGCGAGAGCTGGGTTCCCGGGCGATCGATCTGCGCGACCAGCATCGGGCGGCCCAGGGCGAGCTGGCCGGTCAGGTCGAGGTCGTGGTGGGTCCGGCTCGGGACGGTCTCCAGGCCGGAGGCGTCGCTGTCGTGGAACATCATCTCGCGGAGCAGGTCGGCCCGGTTGAGGTTCTCGCCGTTGGTCTGGTAGGCGTTGGCCGGGACGAAGCTGGCCCGCTTCTCCTGGAGGTAATTGCCCAGCGACCGGTCGTGGGCGTCCTCGACCTTGATGGTGGCCCCCGGCTCGATCGTCCCGACGTCGTAATAGACTTGCTTGCCGAAGGCGACGATCACGTCCTTGAGCGGGACGGGCAGGCGGTTGGTGATGGTCCCGGCCAGCCGGTCGGTCCCGACCGGCTGCAAGTCGGCTTCGAGGATCGACTCGGGCGCGGGGACCGGGGCGGTCCAGCGGGCGACGAACCCCTTGGTGCTCCAGATCCCGACCCGGACGTCCTCCAGTTCCTCCGCCTTGCCCAGCGGGGCATAGCTGTAGCCCCCGCCACCGAAGCCCATCCCCCGGTTCCGGGTGTTCATCCCCCGGAGGCCGGACTCGGGGGCGCCGAACCAGCTCAAAAGAACCTCGGTCCCCGGCGGCTCGGGGAGGATGACCCTGGGGTCGGCCGAGGGCTCGCGATCGGGCAGGAGCGGCACGACGGCGACCGAATAGTCGCGGTTCTGGGGGCTAAACAGGTTGATCCAGCTCGTCCCCCGGGCCCGCTTGGCCTCCAGGTCGATGTCGACCACGTCCATCTTGTTGACCCGGAGGTCGGTCCCCTTCACGACGTAGGCGGCGTAGTAGGCCAGCAGGCTGACCGTCACCACGATGGTCGGGAAGGTGATCCAGGTCAGCTCCATCCGCTTGACGACCTTCTTGAGGAAGAAGTAGTCCCCCGGGCCGATCAAGAGGATGTAGAGGACGATGAACCCGGCCACCCAGCCGAACGGGATCAGGGTGACGCCCTGGAACTGGTCCAGCGCCCGGCGGACGATGGTGGCCAGGTCGGAGAGCTGCTGGCTGATGATCCGGGCCTGGGCCTTCGCGGCGTCGACCCCGGCGTTGGACCCCTTCAGGTCGAGCGCCTTGACCCAGAACAGGGCCCGGTCGGGCCAGCCGGCGAAGGGCTTGGTGTCGACGTCCAGGCCGACCAGCGTGACCCGGCCGAACCCGTAGGGACCGCGGACGACCAGCGGGGTCGAGAGGGTGGAGGCGATCACCCGACCGCCCCGGGCCTCGATGTCTTCCAGCTTCGCCGCCTGCGCCGGGGTGTTCTCGAAGGCGACTTGATGGCTCCCGCCGGTGAACGACTCCAGGGCGTCGAACGGGCTGACCTGGGTCTGGCCGGCGATCCGGGCCGGGAGCATCAGGCCGATCGGGCTGTCGTTGACCGCCTGCCAGTTGGAGGAGGCGGCGACCACCAGGTGCCCCCCCCGCCCCACCCACTGGCGGAGCGCCTCGCCCCGGCCGGCGGAGAGGGTGGCCATCATCTCCTTGTCGTTGGTGTCCAGGACCACGACGTCGACCGAGTCGTAGCCGTACCACCGGCCGGGCAGGAGGTCGTCGATTGCCTGGAGCCGCACCACGGCCACCTCGCGGGCCCTGCCGACGGTGCCCGGCATGTTGGTCTTGTTGACGTTATAACCCGGCAACGTCGGGATGCTTTCCACCCCCGCCGGGCGTCCCAGCTCCAGGACCTGATAGTCGATCTGGTCGAGCGGCTCGGGGGGCTTGGAGCCGAGCAGGGTCCCGATCACCACGTCATTCGCCACCCGGCGGCCGGACTTGCCGTCGAGGAACCGGAGGGTCGCGAAGTCCGAATCGAGCGAGCCGACCCGGGCGTAGCCCGTCACCCGCTGCGAGCCACCCGGGGCGACCTGGACCACCTGGCGGATCGTCGTCGGCGTGCCGTCCTCGTCCTGGGCGACAAGTTCGAGGAAGCCGCTGAACCCGTCGAGCCCGCCCCGGAGCTGGACCCAGACCGGCGTCCAGGTCCCGACCTTGTACCGCTCCCCGAACCCGACCCGGACGTTCTCGACCTCGACCGCCCGCGAGGCCGCCGAAGCCGACACCCCGGCCATCGCCGCCAGGGCCGCGACCAGCCCGAGGGCCGCCCGGATCCATCCCCGTCGATCATGCATGCTGCGGCTCGCTGGTGCTTGGTGAATCACGCGGAGGGGTCCGAGGGAATCGGATCAGGGCTTCTCGGCCGGGTCGCACCGGCAGGGGACCGAGCGGCAGCCGGGGCAGGACTCGCCGTATTTCCGGGCGACGGCCGATTCCAGGTCGACTCCCCGGATGTTGGCCAGGGTGACCAGCCAGGCCAGGACGTCGGCCATCTCCAGGGCCAGCTCCTCGGCCGATCCCGACCGGAGGGCCGTGGCCAGCTCGCCGAACTCCTCGGCCAGCCAGAGGAAGGTCGCCGAGTCGCCCCGGGCCTCGTCCTTGGCCCCGTAGAGTGCCTGGATCCGCCGCTGAAGCTCGCGGATCGTCAGCCCGCCCGCCGGTAGTTCGCTCATCGCTCCGAATTCTTGCGGGCTCGATGGGATCGCCCAACGATCGGGACGGCCAGAGAGTTACGACCATCCAGGATCGCCCGAGCCGCGACGACTGTCAAGGGCCACCCCCGACGACCCTCCCCCGGATCTCGCCCGCCGGGGGTCCGGCCTCCCGGGTCCTCCCGAGAGGATCCGGGGCCGCCCCGACCGGCCGGGCCAAACGAACCCAATCGCGGCCGGTCTCCAACGACGATCAATCCTTGCGAAACATCGGAGGCGGACTTCGAGAGGCCGGAAAAACGAACCCAATCCCCGTCCCGATCCCCGAAGCGTCGGGGCCAGACGAACCCAAGGACCGGGAAACACGAGCCCAATCGCCCTGTCAAGACGAACCGAAGGGCTGGGGAAAAACGAACCCACGCACCGGACCCGGTCGAAACCAGCGACCGAGACCAGACGAACCCAACGCGACCGCCGATCGGCATCGGAACCCCCGACGAGACGAACCCAACCGCGAGCGGCCCATCACCCCGAGATAGGTCTCGGGGTCGGGGCCGCATCTGCCTTGGGATAATATCGCGTCCGGGAGGCCGCTTTATTGGACCATCTCCGGGCCGGCACCATTTTCGGCCCGGGAGCGTCGCCGATCGGGTCTCAACGGTGGGGCGACACGCCCGATCGTCAGTCCTCGTTTTGATACCGCCAGCGATCGTCCATGCGCACGTCGACATCGATGACTTCGCACCGCCCCTCGTCGAGGGCATCCCAGATTGCCGACGACGCCGACCAGTCGGGTTCCAACCGTTCGACCCGATCGATCATCGCGTTGGCGTCGACAGAGATCCGGCCCGATTCGGGCGGGATCAATCGCCCCATGATGCGCGCTCCTCCTTGATGTACTGGTCGACTTCCTCGACGGTCTTGAAGAGCTGGCCGCCCGGGTAGTCTTTGAGGATCTCGTCCAACGAACGCTTCGGGTGCTCCTCCTCGACGACGATCCGGACCGTGGCCTCGCGGCCTTCGGGGAGGCCGGTGGCGGGGATCCGGATCTCTCCTCCGGGCAGGATCCGGGTCTTCACTTCCAGGGTCGCCATGGGGGTTGCTCCGGTCAGGTGGCCGATCGGATCACGGGATCTCGGCCCGGGCGGCCTTGGCCTCGGGGTGGTCGGGGTCGCGCTTGAGGATCTCGTCGAGGGCGGCCCTGGCCTCGTCCTTCTTGCCGGCGGCGAGGAGGGCCCTGGCGCGCTTGACCTGGATCGGGTCGGGCTTCTTGGGCTTGAGGGTCAGGGCGGCGTCGCACTCCTCGACGGCCTGGGCGGGCTTGCCGGCGAGGGTGTAGGCGTCGGCCATCAAGGTGTGGGATTCGGGGTCGTAGACGTCGACGAAGAGGCACTCCTGGCCCCAGTGCTCGGCCTTGACGGCGTCCTTGGCCTCGGTGAAGCGGCGGGTGAGTTCTTTCCTGAGCGCGAGGTCGTCGGCGTCGTTGTTGGCCAGGGCGACCAGCTCATTGACGAGCTTGGGGTCCTTCTTCCGGAGGTGGACCCGGGCCAGGCCGGCGACCCACTTGGAGTTTTGGGGGTCGTCCCTCCGACCGAGTTCGTAGAGCCGCTCGGCCTCGTCGAACTTGCCGGCTTTGAGCTGCAACTCGGCCAGGAGGTCGAGGACCCGGACGTCGGGTTTGGCCGGGTCGAGGGCGGGTTCGAGGAGGGCCAGGGCCTCGTCGTCGTAGCCGATCGAGGAGAAGATCCGGGCCTTGACGTAGCTGGCCATCGGCTGCTTGGGCTGGAGTTTCAGGGCCTTGTCGGCGAAGGGCTTGGCGAGCTTGAGGTCGCGGCGGGCATAGTGCTCGTAGGCCATCCGGGCGTTCAGAGCGGGGTCCTCGGGGTTGGCCTTGAGCTGCTTCTCCAGCTCGGAGAACTTGACGGGCTTCTCCTCGCCAGCCCGGGTCTGGATCGTCTTGACCACGCCGTCGAGGAAGTCGAGATACCTGGCCTCGAAGTCGGCCTTGGCGACGTGGAAGCAGGCGTCGATCGCGCGATCGGTGGTCAGCCCGCGTTTGTAGGCGGCGAGCATCCGGATCAGGGAGTCGGGGCCGAAGCGCCCGAGCATGTACTGGGCGTAAAGCTGGGCCTGGCAGTAGGCGAGCTGGCGGTCCTCGGGCTCGTCGGGGCGGATGAAGCCGAGGTTGATGGTGTCGAGGTTCAGGAGCTTCCGGCGGGTCGGGACGCGCTCGACCAGCATCTTGTTCCAGGGCTGGGGGCGGGGGAAGCCCTCGGACTCGACGGCCAGGGCCTCGGTGTACCAGTGGGGGATGTTGAATTCGGTCTGCTGGAGGGTGATGACGTGGACCAGCTCGTGCTTCATCACCCGGGCCCAGTTGAAGGGCTTCTTGCCGGTCCGGGGGCTGGAGAGGGCGACCACCTTGCCGGTGCAGGCGCCGACGGTCGGGATGAAGGGCAAGGCCACGGTCCGGCCGCTGAACTTCTCGTGGTCCTTCATGATCTCGATCTGGGTCAGGCCGGGCGGCTCGTAGCCGAAGCTTTTGACCAGCTCGCCGTGGATCGACTCCAGGTAGCGGGCCATGTACTTGGCCAGGAGGTTGTCCTGGGTCGGGTCGACGAGCACGGTGTAATGCTCGGACTCGATCGCCCGGTACGACTCCATGTGCTTGAGGATCAGCCGCATGTTGCTGGCCCGGACGTTGAACGGGTCGGAGGCGAAGGCGGCGTCGAAGAGGTCGCGGGCCTCGGCCTCGCGGCCGACCTGCATGTAGAGCATCCCCAGGCCGATCCGGGTATCGGCGCGGTCGGGGTCGGCGGCGATCCCCTGCAAGAACGCCCGCTCGGCCGAGTGGTACTTCCGGCGGTCGGCCAGCCGTTCGGCCAGCGCGGCGTAAAACGTGGCGGGCCTGGGGTTGTTCGCCAGCGCGACCGACTCCACCGCCTGGGCCCCCAGCGGGTCGACCAGGAGCCGGGCGGAGGCGGCCAGCCGGGCCAGGCCGTCCTCGTCGCGGGGGTTCTCGGCGACGGCCTTCCTGGCGGCGTCCCGGGCGTCGAGGAACCGCTCGTCGGAGATGTTCAGGTCGGCCAGGAGGACCTGGGCGGCGGCCATCCGGGGGTTGATCTCCAGGGCTCGCTCGGCCTTCTTCCGGCCGGCGGCGAGCTGATATCCCTGCAAGTCGGCCATCCCCAGGGTGACGATCACCTCGGCGGCGTGGGGGTTGATCTTCAGAGCCCTGGTCAGATCCTTCCGGGCGTCCCCCTCCTGGTAGCCCGCCAGGAACAGCCGGCCTTCGAGCCAGTGGGCCTGCCAGCAGTTGGGGTCAGCCTTGAGGGCGACCTCGTAGACGTTGTTGATGACCTTGTTCAGCTCCTCGCTCAGATCCTCCTCGCGGAACCGGGCGCGGATGTACTTCTCGGCGGCCTGGCCGACGATCAGGAGCCCGGGGGCGTCCTTGGCGAGCGCCTCGTTGTGCTCGGCCTGATAGTCGACGAACCACTTGCAGGCGTCGATGGACTTCTCGCGGTCCCCTCGGGCCTCCAGGAGCCGGGCCTCGACCCACCGGGCGAGGAGGTGGTCCCCCTTGGCCGCGATCGCCCGCCGGGCCGAGGCCCCGGCGCCGTCCCAGTCGCCCCGGGCGAACTGGATCTCGCCGATCCGGGCCCAGAGGTCGGGGCTGTCGGCCGGGTTCTCCTTGGCCTCGGCGGCCTCGCGGAGCCCGGCGATGGCCTTGTCGGGCTCGCCGGTGCTTTCCAGGGCGTCGGCCCGGCCGAGAGCGATGGCGTCCCGGACGGCCGAGGGGTTCTCCGCCCCCTTCGCCAGGGCGTCCAGAGCCTCCAGGGCCTCGGCGGACTTGCCGACCTTCGTCAGTTCGCGGGCCTTCGCGACCTCGCCCGGCCCGGCGGCCTGGGCGCCCCCCGCCATCACCAGCCCGACCGCCACCGCCACCGTCACCGTCGCGAGCCGCATGCGGACCTCCTTGGTTCGAGTCCCCTTCACGGTAACAGAGAGCCAACCTCCGGGAACAGGACCGAGGACCCGGTCGTCCGGGAGAGCGAGAGGCTTGCCGGCCGGGGTGGGGGCTGGTAGCCTGTCCCGCCATGTCGACCTCCGCCTTGCCACCGACGGCCGTGATCCCCCGGGCGGCCGGTCGAGGATGGGCCTGGGTCCTCCTGGCGATCGTGTTCGGGGTCCACTCGTTCCAGGCCGTCCGGCTGTTCCCATCGCTCGGCTCGATCATGGATCCGGGCTCGCCGGTGATCGTCGTCGACCACGCGATCCACGAGTACCACGGGGGGCTAGGGGCTCGGTTCTTCCGCGAGGCGGGGACAACCTGGGGGTACGACCCGTTCTTCATGGCGGGATACCCCGAGACCCCGGTCTGGGATTCGAGCAGCAACCCATCGATCCTGTTCGACCTGATCGGCGGGGGCGGGGGGTATCGCCCTTATAAAGTCGGGCTCCTGGTCGCTTCGATCCTGACGCTGGCGGGAGTTGCGGGCGGGGCCTGGGCGGCGGGGCTGGGGGCCTGGGAGGTCGCGGCGGCGGCGGGGCTGGCGTGGCTCGTCTTCTGGGTCGGGTTCCCGATCGCGCTCTGGCGGAGCGGCCTGTTCGCGTTCGTCTCGGCGTCGGGCGGGGTCGCGCTCTTGCTGGGGCTCTGCGTCGGGTTCGACCGCCGGCCGAGTCGGGTCGGGTGGTCCGCGCTGGCGGCGACCGGTGCCGGGCTGTTCTTCCTCCACGTCACGACGCCGATCCTGGCGATCGGCGGCTTGCTGGCCTTTACTCTGACCGTGGCCCAGCGGCACGGGCGGCGGTGGCATGCGGCGGTCCTGGGAGCGGCGATGGTGGCGGTCCTGGCAAACCTGCCCTGGCTGGCGACGCTCTGGCGGTTCCGGGGGATCCGGACCGGGTCGGGGCTGTTCCTGACGACCGACTCGGCGTGGTACCTGGTCGGATATTTCTCGGAAACCTCGGTCGAGGGGCGGACCGCCCTGGTTCTGCTGGTTCTGGGGACGGCGGGCCTGGTGGCCTGGTGCTTCACCGGCCGGGGGGGGGCGGCGGCGGCGTTCGGGGGGTCGATCGTCGTCCTGATCGCCCTGACGGGTCTCGGGAGCCTCTGGGAGCCGACGAGGACGCTGGAGCCGCTCCGGTTCCGGGTGGCGTTCGGCTTCCTGCTGGCGATCCCGGCCGGTTCGAGCGTCGTCGGCCTGAGCGGCTGGCTCTCCCGGAGCGCCGGGGGCGGGTGGCGCGGGGCGATCGCGGCCGGGCTGGCGTGGTCGGCGGCCCTGGGGGGTTGGATGGTGGCCGAGTGGCCGTACTTCCGGGCGACCGCCCTGACGGTGGCCGAGCATCGGCCCCTGGTCGTCGGGCTCAAGCCGGAGATGACCCGGCTGGTCGAGTGGATCCGGGCCAACACCGACGCCTCGGCGCGGATCCTGTTCGAGGACCAGCTCCGGCTCCTGGAGGCGACCGACCCCGAGAGCGTCCACTGGACGCCCCTGCTCCCCGCCCTGCTCCGCCCCGACGACCGGATGTTCATCGGCGGGCTCTACCAGACGGCCTTCATCCGCCACCACCGGATGGCCGCCTTCGGCGACTTCCAGCTCGGCGACCGCCCGATCGACGAGTGGACCTCCGCCGGGGTCAAGCGTTACTCCGAAATCTACAACGTGGGCTGGGTCGTCTGCTGGTCGCCCCTTTCCCGGTTCTGGTTCGACCGCTTCGAGCCGGCCCACCGGGTGGCGACCCTCCCGCGTTACTCCTCGCCCGGCCGCCCGGTCTCGACCAACCCGCACGAGATCGAGGCCATGACCCGGCTCGCCGGGCCGGTGGTGGCCCGGCGGTACATGGTCGAGGGGGAGCGGGCCTACGCGATCTACCGGATCGACCGCCCCCATTCTTACTTCTTGAAGGGGAAGGGCCGGATCGTCGCCTTCGCCCCCAACCGGGTCGAGCTGGCCGACGTCGAACCCGAGGGGGGGGCCATCGTCCTCGCCCTGCACTGGCTCGACACCTGGAGGACCGACCCGCCCCTGACCCTCCGGCCCGAGCCCGTCACGCCCGACCCGGTGGATTTCCTCCGGATCGAACTGCCCGGCCCGGCCCGGCGGATCGTCCTGTTCAATGACTACGGCCGATGACCCGGACAACGAAGCCATTTTTAGCTTAAAACCAACCGAAAGGGCGGATCAACAGGGATTAATTCCATCGAGGTGTTTCGTGCTTGCAATCAAGCGCCTGACAAATTTCGATGAGACACGAGGCGATGCGCCGTCCGGTCAATCGGTTTCGGCCCACTTCGCTCACAATCTAAAAATCATCGAATTATGCACATCGAACATGACGACGCTGCTGGCGATCCAAAACAGGCCCATCAGTCGCCCGAGTCGATCGACCCAACTCGCCTCTGGACGAAATCGGCTACCCAGACCGAGGACTGACCAGGCGGCCGCCACCGACAAGCCGCCGAGTTGCGCGGCAAGGCCGGTGGTGACCGTGTAATACGTAATCATATCTAAATTACTAGTCGGACCGAGCTTTCCCCTGCTCCAGAGGGTCAATAGCACCGTCCCAGTCGTGAAGGTGGCGACGACGAGGAACGTTATGCAAGCGACGAAGCCGGGCTGCCGGGCCAGGCGTGGTAGGTGAGGCCGGGGCGGGAGAATTCGGAGGATGAGGACGCCTAGCGTCCCGGTCAGGGCGCATGGGGTCGCCAGATCGAGTAGGCCGGACAACCGAAGCGAGAAGGAGCGCGCCGTCCATCTCCACGGAGGAGCATCAGAGATGGTTTGGAAGAACCTGAAGACATCGGCGAATGCGAGTCTCCACCTGAGGAGGGCGAACCCTGCGGCGACGGAGGCCACCACGACCACCAAGTCGAGGAGGGTCAGCTTCCTGTGAAGTCTCTGCACTTGGCATCCTCCTCGACTTATGCACTGTAAATTTTCGTCATGACACCACCCTCTACAACTTCCGCTCAGAATAATTTACAAAATATCATATGAAATCATTGCCATTCCATCAGCTTGTCCACTCGTGACAGTGATAGCAACTCTTTGAGGGACCAAACAGAAGCCTGACCGCGTGTTGCCCAAGATGAGAATTCGCTCGTCCTTATTAAGCCGAGATCGATCCTCTCAGCAGAACGGTCGGATCGCGAGGCGGAGTTCGGCGGCGGTTTGGAAGCGGTCGGCGGGGTCGCGGGCCAGGCCCTTGCCCAGGACTTCGGCCAGGGCGGCGGGGACCTCGGGGCGGCGCTGCTGGATCGGGACGGGGGGCTCTTCCAGGAGCATCCGGATCAGGTCGCCGCCCTCGGCCACCTGGTCGTAGATGAACTGGCCGGAGATCAGGTAGTAGAGCGTCGCGGCGGTCGAGTACAGGTCGCCGATCGGCTGCACGGCCTTGAAGTCGAGCATCTGCTCGGGGGGCATGAACGGGACGGTCCCGCGCATCTCGCCGGAGAAGGTCAGGCCGGAGAGGCCCAGGCCCCGGAAGCTCTTGGCCAGTCCGAAGTCGGAGATTTTGGCCACCAGGCCCACCGGCGACTGACCGATCAGGATGTTCTCGGGCTTGATATCGCGGTGGACGAAGCCCAGCGCGTGGGCGTGCTCCAGCCCCTTCAAGACCTGGCTGGCCATCCGGCAAGCCTGGCGGATCGGGTAGAGGCCGGGCTCCTCGTTGGCCAGGGCCTCCAGGTTGGTCCCGGCGACGTACTCCATCGTGAACCAGAACTGGCCCCGGGTCATCCCCTGCTCCAGCCACTCGACGATGTTGGGGTGCTTGAGCTGGCTGATGACCGACATCTCGCGGAGGAACCGGTCGATCGCCGAGCGGGTCGCGGCGCTCTCGGGGACGATCAGCTTGAGGGCGACCATCCGTCCGGTCTGGTTGTTCCGGGCCTGGAAGACCACGCCCATCCCGCCCCGGCCGAGCTGGCGGATCGTGGTGTAGGTCGGGACCGGCTGCGGCGAGGTGGCAACCTCGCCCCGGCAGAGGTCGCAGAGCCACTGGATCGAGCCGCCGACCGGGGCGTCGGCATCGCTGGCGACGTCGGTCCCCGGCGGGGCCTGGACCCCGCAGCCGGCGCAGGTGAACACCACGCCGCCCGGGGCCAGCGCCACGGTCCGGGTCTTCTGCTGGGCGTCGGTCTGGTTCGACTCGATCCGGATCGCGAAAACGCTCTGGCCGGCCGCGATCTTGTCTCCCGGGTTGAGCCGGACCCGGTCGACCTTCCGGTCGTTGACGAACGTCCCGTTGGTACTCCCGAGGTCACGTAATTCACACCGAGGCGGGTTCACCTCGACCAGGAAGTGGTCGCGCGACAGCGCATTGTCCTCGGGCATCGGGCAATGGACGAACCGCGACCGGCCCACGATGAAGGTGTCGTGGCGATCGAAGACGAACGACTGGCCTCGACGGGGGCCGTGGATTACATCCAAGATCACTCGCATCGTCGCAGGGCGTGCCCTCCGGGTGTCACCTGTCCCGATTATAATGGATTGACCCGGCCCGAAGTGAAACAGACCGGCGGTCGGTGAAAAATACCCCGACTTCGACCCGATCCGACCCGAGGCCATCCCCATGATTGATGCCGAGATGTTGTCCCTCTCGCCCGAGGTCGCCGGAGCCCGCGCCGCCGGACGCGGCGTGGTGGCGCTGGAGTCCACGCTGATCGCGCAGGGGCTGCCCTGGCCGGAGAACCTGGAGACGGCCCGCCAGGCCGAGGCGGCGGTCGGCCGGGCCGGGGCGGTCCCGGCGACGGTCGCGGTGATCGGCGGGCGGATCCGGGTCGGGCTGGGCGAGGGGGAGCTGGAGCGGGTCGCGCGGTCGGGCGACTTCCTCAAGGCGAGCCGGCGCGACCTCTCGGCGGCGGTGGCCCGGGGCTCCGACGCGGCCACGACGGTTTCGGCCACGCTCTGGGTCGCCCGGGCGGCGGGCCTGGGGGTGCTGGCCACCGGCGGGCTCGGCGGGGTCCACCGGGGGGCCTCGACCACCTTCGACATCTCGACCGACCTCGACGAACTGGCCCGGGCCGACGGAATGGCCGTGGTCTGCTCGGGGGTCAAGTCGATCCTCGACGTCCCGGCCACCCTGGACGCCCTGGAGACCCGGGGCGTCGCGGTCGTGGGCTACCGGACCGACACGTTTCCGGCCTTCACCACCGCGTCGAGCGGCCTGCCGATGGACCCGAGAGTCGAGTCCCCCGAGGAGGCCGCGGCCCTGATCCGGGCCCACCGGCGGCTGGGGCTCCCCGGCGCGGTGGTCCTGGCCCAGCCGGTCGCCGATGCCGACGCCCTCGGACGCGACGAGATGGAGGCGGCCCTGGCCGACGCCCTGGGGCTGGCCCGGGCCCGGGGGATCGCGGGCAAGGCCGTCACGCCCTTCCTGCTCGGACACCTCCGCCTGGCCACCGGCGGCCGGAGTCTCCGGGCCAACCGGTCGCTGATCGTCGCCAACGCCGGATTGGCGGGCGAGGTGGCGGCGGCGCTGGCGGAGGGATGAAATGGCCGGGACGAGTGAGGACCGCGCCCGGTCAATTCGTCGCCGGCCGCCCCGGGGCAAGCTGGATCGACCGGAGAACTTGCTCGACCTCGCGGCGATAGGGGGCGACGGCGTCGCGTGAGGTGGTGGCGATGGCAAGGATGCTCGCGGACTGGCCGAACTGGACGAGGTAGCCGTCGAAGTGGATCCGGGTCGAGCCGGGGGCGGCGTTGGTCCGGTGATCCTCGACCTTCACGGCGGCCTCGATCCGATGGACCTTCATCCGTGGCCATTCGGCCTCCGGGAGCCAGTCCTCGGCCCCGGGAATGACCTCCTGCTTGGTCAGGGCATACCGGGCGGCCAGCTTCTGCTTGAGGGCGTCGAGGCCCAGGGTTTTGGGCACGAACTCGATCTGGAGCAGGTCGGTCCCCTCGCGGCGGTTCCGGACCAGGGTGGCGCCGCCGGGCTCCGGCGGGGCGACGAGGCCCCGGTCGGGCGGGAGGAGGTCCTGGGGGTGCTCGAAGGAGAACTGGCCGGTCGGCTCCAGATAGGTCAGCCACGAATTCGCCTCGGTCGCGGCCGGGAGGGTCCCGGGACGTGCCACCCCCGCGGGGTCCGGGCCCAGGCCGAGCTGGCGGTGCAAGATCACCTCGCGGTTGGAGCGGAGGCGAAGCCGGCCGGGCCCGGGCAGTTCGACCGTCGCGAGCCGGGCCAGACGGATCTCGGTGATCGCCCCCCGGGCTTCGATCACGTCCTCGGCGGGCTTGGTGGGGGAATTCGGCGCGTTCGCCGGCGGCTTGGGGGGGGCCTCGGGCTGGAACGTGAACAGGACCTCGGCGTTGACCGTGACCTCGCCCGAGGCGGCGGCGGCCTTGCCCGAGACGGTGACCTGGGCCACCCGCCTCGGGCCGTCGACCTCCTTGAGGAGTTCGGTGAACTTGCCGGCCAGGGTGTCCCCCTGGATCCCGGGGTCGCCGAGGATCGCCTGGGCCGCCCGCCGAGGGATCCGCCAGGAGTCGCCGAGCCGGACCGCCTGCGTCGGCAGGAGCGCCGAAAGCTGGGACATGCAGACCTGGCGGGCGGCCACCTCGAACTCGAAATCGGTCAGTCGCCGCCCCTCGGTCAGGCTCTGGACCAGGGGAAGCTCGCCGGACCGGGGCCGGACCAGCGCCGTCAAGCCTTCCAGGGGCCTCGGGCCCATCATCCGCGCGGGGTCCTCCGGCTGGGCCCGGAATCGTTCGAAGGTCCGGGACGACGCGGCGACGCCCCCCAGGCTGTTCAGCTCGGCCGACCGCTCGACGAAGATCGACTGCCGGGTCACCTCAATCCGGCGAGGCGCCCCCTGCGGGTTGTCGACCAGATCCCGGGCGACCTCGATGATCCCGACCCGATACGATCCGATCGACCCGGAAGCCGCCCGAGTGGCGCCCTCCTGGCGGATGTAGCGTTCGGAAAAGCGGTAGCGATTGGTCAAATCGGCCTGCCGCGCCGTTTTCGCCGGAGTCGAGGCGGCGGGCATCTCGCCCGGATTGGGTTGAACCCGATTCTGAGCATGCGCTTGCGTCGAGGCGCAAGCCGTCGCCAGGAGAGTGGTCAGTGGCCAGTGGATAGGGGTCAGGAAAGACCGAAGCCGTATCATGGGTGCCGATCCTGGTCGAGGTGACGATTGCCCACGGCCCACGGCCCACGGCCCGGGTCACTTCCATTCCAGCGAGCCGATCAGGCGGAGGTCCTGATCGGCGAACTGGGCTTGCTGGGCCAGGCCCAGGGTGAAGGTGGCGATCCACTGGTCGCCCGCGGGGCCGGCGATCAGATAGTAATGCCAGAGGACGTCCGCGTCACCCTGCCGGCCCTGGACGGTGACCTTGTAGCGGAATCCGCCGGCCGGGTTGCCGTCGACCTCCCCCTGGCCGACGAACTTGACGAACCGCTCCCCCAGCGCCTTCCGGAGATCCTCCCGGAACTGGGCGACGTCCTGGTGCCGCCCCTTGCCGGCGTCGGGCCCTTCGGCCAGGTTGCACTGGGCGACCAGCTCGCCGCGATCGAGCCGCTTCAGGACGGACTGGCGGGCGTCGTCCCAGTAGAGGTGCCAGTCCCGGTCGTGGAGCAGGTCGAACTTGGCGTTGGGGGCGTGAAACAGCAGGAGGTCGCGGCCGGGCTGGGATTTGATGGCCGAGGCGAGGAAGGCGTCGTCGTCCAGCGGCGCGGAGGGGCTGGCCGAGGCCCGGACGACGGTCAGGACGCTCCGGACGTCCAGCCCGGCCTCGATCGGGCCGGGCCTCCGGGTCTCGGCCCTCCGGAGGGTCAGGCGGTCGACCCGGTTGGCCTTCCGGTCGAAGGTGAACGTCCCGTCGCAGGCCATCGAGCCCTCGCCCCCCAGCGCCGCGCCCCGGATCGAGCCCAGGAGCCGGACCCGGGCCGAGGCGTCGTCGACGGCCTCCAGTGTCGCCTCCAGGACGTTGCTGGCCAGGGCGTCGTAGCCGCTGAGGTCCCGGGCGGCGAAGTCGCCGACGGTCCAGCGGTCGCCCACCGCGACCGGATCCCTGGGCAGGAGCGAGCCCAGCGCCAGCGGGTCGCCCGGCGCCTGGACCAGCTCCAGCTCGGGCCGGGTCAGGGGCCCGCCCGTCGCCACGACCTCGACGCCCCCCTCGCGACGACCGGCCACCAGGGTCGCCATCCCAGGCCGGAGCGCCGAGGTCGAGGGGCGGACCTCGCCGTTGACCGTCGCGCCGGCCTGGGCGACCCGCCGGACCGCCAGCCGGACCTCGCCCCCCTTCTCGACGGCCGCGACCCGCTCCTCGAACTCCAGCTTCGTCTCCACCTTCAGAGCCAGCGGCTTCGGCTCGGGCGAACCCGGGGGCGATGCCGGCCGGAATGTCCCCTCGGCCTTCAGGGAGATCGTCGATCGGTTTGAATCCCCGACCTGGCTCGACTCCCGGAGCGACACCCGATCGGCCCCGACTCCCGTCGACCCGATCGCCAGGACGACCGCGCAAACCCCGATCCTGCCCATCCTCGGACTCCTTTCGGGCCCATCGGAGGCCCCCTCGGGCTCGGACACCGCGCGCGCCTCGACCCCGAGGAACCATTCGAACCAAAGCCGGCCCGACCGACAAGCTTCGTCGGACGGGCCGGAAGCCGGAGACACCCATCCGGGCTCCGGTGGGGATCGGGCGGCCCTCAGGGCGGGAGGACTTCGAACTCGATCGGCTTGAATTTGTCATTGTTGGACATCTCGGCCGAGCACGCCGTCAGGCCGACGATCAGGTCCATCTCGGCCCGGAGGACGATCGAGTCCCCGGCTCGGGAGCGGGGCGGGCCGATCTTCAACTCGCCGGTGGGCAGGACGTCGACGTTCATGAAGATGTTGAACGTGGTCGGGATCTCGTCGGGCTCGATCCCGAAGCGGGCCAGGTTCCCGACAAGGTTGCCGAAGCAACTCGGGTGGTCGCCCTGGTGGTCGTAGATGATCCGGAAGGTCTCGATGCTGCACGGGGTCAGCAAGAAGTCGTGCCGCCCGACGTCGTCGGAGAGGATCGTGAACATCGGTCGGCTCCGGTTGGAATAGAGCACGTGGCCGGCCGTCAGGTAGATCGTGTTGGCGTAGTCCAGGCTCCGCCCCGAGGAGAGCCATTCCCGCTTGTCGTCGCGGGCGAAGGCGACGAGGTCGGAGACTTGCTCACCCATCGGGTCGATGACCCGGAGGCTCCGGCCCTTGTCGAGCAGGAAGCCGGCCCCGGTCTGCGGCTCGATCCGGCGGATCCCGGCGGAGGTCTGAGGCTCGCTCACGGCCTGGCCCTCCCCGGGTCGACCTGGCCCGCCAGGAACGGGCAACCCGCGAACTGGCCCGAGGGCGGATGCGGCGGGGGCCAGGGGGCGAACGGCGGGTGCCAGTCGGCTTCGACGGCCCGGCCGGAATACTGCCGGGCCTCGGTGGCGGTCCCGTAATCGGCCAGGTTCGGGTTGAGCGACCCCTGGAGAAGCCGCTCCCGGACCCGGATGACCTCCTGGAGCCGCTCCCACCGCCCTTCCTCCTTGAGGTGCTGGAACTGGGCGTGGGGATTGAAGACCAGGGTCGGCCAGGGGAACCGCCGGGCCTCGCGCGAGCTGTGCGGGTGGAGCCCGACGATGAAGAAGGCCGTCTCGGCGAAGCTGAACCCGAAGTGCGGGCTCTCCGGGTCGGCGCTGACGGCCGGATCCCAGTCGTGGATCGGAGCGTCCCGAAGGTTCATCTTGTGGAGCTGGACCCAGAGGAGCCGCTCGAACTCACGCTCGTCGACGTCGGTCGGCTCGCGGAAGATGGCGACGAAGGTCTGGAACTCGCCATCGTCCGGGGCCTGCTCGACCTCGCGGGTGAAGGTCCAGAGGTCGCGGCAGAGCCCGGCCGTCGCCTCGGCCCCGGCCAGTCGACCATAGACGCCCAGGCGATACGTCTCGTGCATCACGGCGCTCTTGGCGCCCACGCAGGAAAACCGCGGATTGAGCACGAAACCCCGAAACGCCCCCACGGCGGCCGAGGCGAACAGGTCGGGCGGAGACTCGGGCTCGGACAGGAGGACGGCTCGCCCCCCTTTGGTTCCGTAATAATGGCTATGAGCGAGAGCCAATTCGCTGTCGAAGGGGTTAGCAGTCGTCATCATCGGGACCCGGCGCGACGAGGGGTCCCGCGACATCAGGGAGGTTTCCATACACATTCCAATGGGGTCGAGACGGGCCGTCGTGGGCGGCGACGGTGGAGTCGATCGGTGATCCGGAGTCGGGGCGGGTACTTCGAGTTTCCGGAACCTCGCGATTTCTTGCAATGCAAACGGTATACCCTGGAGGCGGGGCGAATCCGGGCCGTTCCTGGAGCCGGGGCGGCCGGCTCCGACGCTCTCTTCTGATACCAGAGAGGGCATGATCCGGCCCGGAACCGAATCCTCGGAGGTGGTCGATGTCGATGATTCATGGCAGGGGGGGCGACGAGGCCGCCTCCCGGAGCCTCAAGCCGTTCAGCCGGCGCGGTTTTCTGTCGACGGCGGCTTTCGGGTTTGCCGCCTGCTCGGCCCGGGGCGCCTTCGCCGAGGAGCTGACGCGGACCCCGAAGCAGACCGAGGGGCCCTTTTATCCCGACAAGCTCCCGCTCGATACCGACAACGACCTGCTCGTGATCAACGACGGGATCACTCCTGCCGTCGGCGAGGTGACCTACCTCAGCGGCCGGATTCTCGACGCCAAGGGCGACCCGGTCCGCAACGCCGTGGTCGAGATCTGGCAGGCCGACAACCACGGGGCCTACCTCCACAGCGGGACCAGCAACGCCGAAAAGCGGGACGCCCACTTCCAGGGGTTCGGCCGCTTCCTCACCGGCTCGACCGGCGAATACGTGTTCCGGACGGTCAAGCCGGTCCCCTACCCCGGCCGGTCCCCACACATCCATTTCCTGGTCAAGCCCAAGGGCCAGGCCAAACTGACCACCCAGTGCTACATCAAGGGCCACCCCGGGAACGCCCGCGACATGGTCTTCCGGGGGATCCGCGACCCCAAGGCCAGGGAAGCCGTCCTGGTCGCCTTCGACCCGATCCCGAACTCCAGGGCCGGCGAGCTGGCCGCCCGATTCGACGTCGTCCTGGGGTTCACCCCGGAGGCTTGACCTGGGTCCGCCCCTCGGGGATGGGCCTTCGAAACGCACCGGCCCCGCCATCGGGGATGGCGGGGCCGGTCGCGCGGATGGTCGGGCGAGTCGCTCAGTTCACGACATCCGGCCTGGGCGTGGGGGGGGCGGGGTTGCCCTCGGTGTCCAGCACGTTGATGATCTTGGCGAAGGGGAGATCCTTGAGCGTGGGCTCGACCTTGGCGCGGTCGCCGACGATCAGGATAACCATCCGGCTCGGGTCGAGGTACTTCCGCGCGACCCGGTGGAGGTCGTCCTGGGTGACGGAGTCAACCTTGTCGCGGTAGGTGGTGAAGTAATCCGAGGGAAGGTCATAGTTGACCAGCTCGACCAGGGTCCCGGCCACCCCGCCGACGGTCTCGAAGCGGGCGGGGAACCCCTTGATGACCCGATCCTTGGCGAAGGCCAGCTCGGCCTCGGTGGCGGGCCGAGGGCCGGTGATCTCGGTCAGTTCTTTCATCAGCTCGAAGAGGGCGGGCCGGGTGTCCTCGGTCTTGACCGGGGCCCCGGCCGCGAACGGCCCGGGGCCTTGGAGGAAGCTGAAGCTCGACCGGGCGCCGTAGGTGTAACCCTTGGCCTCGCGGAGGTTCAGGTTGATCCGGCTGGAGAACTGGCCGCCCAGGATGGCGTTGAGGATCGTCAGCGGGAAGTAGTCCGGCGTGCTCCGGGGGACGCCAACCTGGCCCACGGTCAGGATCGACTGCGCCGCGCCCGGCTTGTCGACCAGGTAGACCGTCACCGGCTTCGAGGGGGGCGGCTCGGGGACCGCGCGGGAGACCGGGGAGCCGGGCTTCCAGTCCTTCAGGGCCGCCTCCAGGACCGGGAGGATCGCGTCGGGCGTGGTGTCGCCGACCACGATCAGGGCCGCGTTGTTGGGGATGAACAGCATCTTGTAGAACGCCAGGGCGTCATCGCGGGTCAGCGACTTGACCGACTTCGGGGTGTCGGTCCGGCCGTAGGGGTGGGCCTCGCTGTAAAGGAGTTTGGGGAAGACCTGCCCGGCGATCGCCGGCGGGCTGTCGGCCCGGCGGAGGAGCGTCGCTAGCCGCTGGACCCGGAGCCGCTCCAGCTCCTTCTCGGGGAACGAGGGGTGGAGCAAGACGTCGGTGTAGATCTCCAGCGCCTTGGGGAGGTGCCGGGTCAGGGCCGTCAGCCAGAGGCTGCACGACTCGTCGCCACCGCCCCCGTTGATCGACGCGCCCAGCTCGGCCAGCTCTCCGGCGAGCTGGAGCGAGGTCCGCGAGGTGGTCCCCTCGGTCAGGAGGTCGGCCGTGAGCGAGGACAGCCCCTCCTTGCCGGCCGGGGCGAGCGCTCCGCCTCCCTTGACCACGAGGTTCATGACGACGATCGGCAGGTTGTGCCGCTCGGCGATCAGAACCTCCAGGCCGTTGGACAGCTTCCGGCGAGCGACCGGCGCCGGAGTGAACGAGGGATTCGGGCCGGGCTGGGGCCCCTTCGAGCGGTCGATAATGTCCTTGATCTCGGCGGCGGCCACGCTCGGCAGCGGGGCCTGCGACGACTTGTCGACCGGGGTCTCCTCGGGCCGGGGGGTCTTGGGGCCGGGGTTCACGTCCAGGCGGATCCGGTGGGCGACCAGGTACTTGTTGGCGACCCGCTGGACGTCCTCGGCGGTGACGGCGTAGGCCTCGCGGAGTTCCTTCTTGTAGGCGAGCGGGTCGCCGTACTGGACGTTGTATCGGTTGAAGAAATCGGCCTTGGCCTGGGCCGACTGGAGCGAGAGGACCGAGGAGCTTTCGACGGCGTTCTTGACCTTCCGGACCTCGTCCTCGGTTGGGCCCTCCTTCTTGAGCCGGTCGACCTGGGCGTCGGCGATGGCGATCAGCTCGTCGAGATTCTGGCCCTTCTGCGGGGTGATCGAGACGCCGAAGGTGCCCGAGAGGGTGCTGGTGAAGTGGTAGGCGGCGGCCTGGGCGGCGAGCTGCCGGTCGTACTGGAGGGCCCGGAACAGCCGACTCTCGTTGGGGAGCTGCCCGAGGATGGCCGCCAGGGTGTCGAGCGCGGCCTCGTCGGGGCTGCCCTGGGGCACGGTCGGCCAGACGAGCTGGGCCCGCGAAAGCTGGACCGCGTCGGTCATCGTGATCTGCCGCGACTCGGCCAGGGTCGGGACGTTCGGGGCGAGCTTCGGAACCTCGGGGCCCCGGGGGATCGGGCCGAAATAGGTCTCGATCAGCCGCTTTGCCTCGGCCGGGTTGATGTCGCCAACGACGGTCAAGCTGGCGTTGTTCGGGCTGTAGTACGTCCGGAAGAAGGTGGCGACGTCGGAGAGGCTGGCGGCCGAGAGGTCGGCCATCGAGCCGATGACCGAGTGGTGGTAGGGGTGGTCGGAAGGGTAGAGCGCCGCGTTGAGCCGCTCCGGCGCGAGACCGTAGGGGACATTATCGTACCGCTGCCGCCGCTCGTTCTTGACCACGTCGCGCTGGTTGTCGAGCTTGGCCTGGGTCAGGGCCGGGAGCAAGAAGCCCATCCGGTCGGATTCGAGCCAGAGGGCGGTCTCCAGGCCGTTGGTCGGGAGGGCCTCATAGTAGTTGGTCCGGTCGGTGCTGGTGCTCCCGTTGATCTGGGCCCCGAGCTTCTCCAGCGGCCCGAAATATTCGGTGTCGTGGTGCTCCGAGCCCTGGAACATCAGGTGTTCGAAGAGGTGGGCGAAGCCTGTCCGGCCGGCCTTCTCGTCCTTCGAGCCGACCTTGTACCAGAGGTTCACCCCCACGAAGGGGGTGGTGTGGTCCTCGTGGAGGATCACCGAGAGGCCGTTGGACAGCGAGAAGGTCTCGACCATGAGGTTGGGGATGGTCGGGCCCTGGTCCTGGGCCGCCGATCGGGCGGGGTCGATCGAGGCGAGGGCCAGGGCGGCGACCGCCGCCAGGGCCAGCCGGGTCATGTCGCGATGCATCGAGGTGCAACTCCCTCATCCAGGTTCGGGCAATCGGGGGAGGTCCCGGAAGAGAGCGCGGGGGCCTCCATGAATCGCTCCGTTGTACCCGCCGGTCCGCCCGATCACCAGGGTCGCCCCCGATCCCCGCCGGGCGGAATCACCCCGTCGCGGTGGGGGGAATCCACTCCTGATTCCGCGTCGGGGATCAGGCGAAGCCGCCGAAACGCTGCGAATCCGGCGAGAAAACCATGAAACCGTCAAGGCGAGGGCCGCTCGCCGCGGTCTGGCATTGCCCGTGCTTTTGAGTTGGACCGACGCCGGCCGAGAGCCGAATTTCGGTCGGGTTCGACCCCTTGGAAAGGAGGAATGTCATGGAACCGCACAATGCCCTGGAACTGCTCGTCCTGCCCGTGGTCCGAGGCGTGGGCGGCGCGGTCGCGTTCTTCGTCCTGCTCCGGCTGACCACGCCTGGCCTTGGCGGCCTCGTCGCGATCTTCGGGGGACGCGACGGGCCATCCGCCGTCTTCTTCGCCGGGCCCCGCCGGACCTCGCCGGCCCGGGGCGACCGGGCCCCTCTCGGGGCGCCGGGCTGGCGGACCTGGCCTGAAGTCGTGCCAGGAATTCGGCACGACCGTCTCTGCTGGACTTCGGCTCACACCCCATTCGGGGGTTCGCCGGATCCGTGGCCGAAGACTCCGCCCTCTGACCCTCGCTCCTGGTGACCTCGCCGCACCGCGGTAGGTCGCCCGCGCCGAGAACTCTCCCTGGTCTCAAGTCGGCAGGGCGCGGACGCCAAAGGGTCCTCGGGCGGCTGGCCTTGCAAACCGGGCCGTTTTTTGGATAATCATCCTCTTTTCCGCACCAGCGAACCCGCAGCGTTCCGGGAGACAGAGTCGTGGCCGTACCCAAGAGACGGAAGTCCAAATCAGCCAAGGGGAATCGGCGGAGCCACGACTTCCTGGTCGCGCCGGCCTTGAACACCTGCCCGCAGTGCAAGCTGGCGGTCCCTCCCCACAAGGTCTGTTACCTGGTGGAGGAGTGCGGCAACGTCCAGCGGAGCAAGCCGCACAACCCGACGGCCCGGGACAAGGAAAAGGTCTGAGCCCCGCCCGCCCCCCATCCGATCGATCGCCCCGGCCCCGGGGTTGGAAGGAGACCGTCCCATGGGACGTCACTGCGAAGTCAGCGGCAAGAAGACCTCGTTCGGCAACAACCGCACTACCCGGGGCAAGGCGAAATACCTCGGGGGCGTGGGGATCAAATGCACCGGCGTCAGTCGCCGCTCGTTCAAGCCGAATTTGCAGCGGATCCACGTCTGGCTACCCAACGGGAAGACCACCCACCTCACCGTGGCCACCTCGGTGATCCGGACCGGGATGCTCACCTACGAGGTCGACGGCAAGGTCCGGACCTTCCCGCTCATCAAGGCGTCCAAGGGCAGCGCCAAGGCCCGGGCCGAGCTGAAGAACCTCTACCCGATCTGAACCGGATCGGGGCGGAGGCGACTCGCGAAGAGGACGGGGCCACGCCGCGAGCGTGGGGCCGTCCTCGTCCGTTTCGAAGATCCACCCCCTCTCGTTCCGGGACCGGGGGAGCGAATTCACCGCGACGACTGGAAGATGCTCAGGACCAGCCCGAGCCCAAGGACCAGCGCCAGGGTGAAGCCGACGTAGCCGAGCGAGATCGGGCCGACTCCCGAGCGGATGATCAGCGAGGAGCCAATGACCAGGCCGGAGATCACGATCCCGGCGGTCAGGGTGTGGCTGGCCCGGGTGAGCTGGCGGACGAGCCGCTCGAAGTGCTGGAGGTCGAACTTGACCGTCAACTCGCCGCGCTTGATCGACTCCAGCGACTGCCCCAAAACGTCGGGCAGGAGGGTGGCGATCCGCTGGAAATCCTCGGCGGCCCGGGCCGTCTGCGCCAGGAGGCGGCGGGGGCTGTAGCGTCGGGCCGTCAGCTCGCGGAAGAACGGGCGGACCTGCGCGGCGATGTCAAAGTGCGGGTCGAGCTCGCGGCCGACGCCCTCGATCGTGACCAGCGCCCGGATCAGGAGGACCAGGTCGGGCGGGATCATCAGGTGGTGGGTCCGGATGAAGCCGACGAGGTCGCGGAGCAGCAGCGACAGGTCGATCGCTTCCAGCGTCAGGTCGCTGTAGGAGGCCACCAGCTCGCTGACGTCGCGGCGGAGGGCCCGGGTGTCGACGTGTTCGCCCCGGATCTCCAGGGCTTCGAGGGCCCGGAGGACGCGGTCGGTGTCCTCGGCGATCAGGCCCATCAGGAGGTCGACGATCCGTTCGCGGGTCGGGGCGTCGATCCGGCCGAACATCCCGTAGTCAAGCGGGGCGATCACGCCGCCGGCCAGGACCCGGAGATTCCCCGGGTGCGGGTCGGCGTGGAAGAAGCCGAACCGGAAGATCTGCCGGAGGAGGATCCGCGACCCCCGGACGGCGACCTCGGCCGGGTCGACCCCGAGCCGACGGAGGCCCTCCAGGTCGGTCACCGAGACGCCGCCGATCAGCTCCATGGCCAGGACCTTGGGCGTGGAGAACTCGCGGAAGACCTCTGGGATATGCGCGGTGGGCTCGCGGGCGAACTGCCCCCGGCACCGCTCCATCGTCCGGCGTTCGATCGAGAGGTCCAGCTCGCGCTTCAGGGTCCGCTCCAGCTCGCGGGCCAGCCCCACGGGCCCATAAGGGACCAGCGATGGCATCCGCCGCTCGGCCAGTTGCGCCAGGTTCTTGAGGATCTCGAGGTCGGCCTGGACGGTCTTGTCGATCCCGGGCCGGCGGATCTTCAGGGCGATCACCCGACCGTCCCGGAGGGTCGCCCGATGGACCTGCGAGATCGACGCCGAGGCCAGCGGCTCGGACTCGATCGCGGCGAAGACCTCGGAGGCGGGGCGACCGTACTCCTCGGCCAGGATCGCCTCGGCCTCGGCGAACGGGAACGGCTTGACGTGGTCGCGGAGCTGCGTCAGCTCGGCGATGTACGCTTCGGGAAGCAGGTCGGGCCGGGTGCTCAAAATCTGGCCGAGCTTGACGAAGGTCGGCCCCAGATCCTCGCAGACCAGCCGGAGCCGCATCGGCCGGTCCTGCGGCGGGACCTCGTCCCCCAGGGCGGCCCGCTCGAAGGGCCGGACCAGCCCGTCCAGGTGCAGCGCGGCGACCACGTCGCGATAACCGTAGCGAACCAGGCTCGCCAGGATCTGGCGGTAGCGGGGGAGGTCGCGGAGGTGGCCGACGGTTTCCCGGATCAAGCGGACTCGGCCCTCAAGGGCGATCGGGTGTGGGAGCCCGTCGCCCCCAGCCCCAGCTTAATCCGCCGCCCCGTCCCCCCACAACCGCCCCCCACGCCCGGACGGCCGGCTCGGATCAACGTTCCGCCCTTGCAAAAAGGCCACTCATGCGATAAAGTCGGACTCGTAATCGTTGAAGCCGCACGAAGTTGTGAGCGAGGATCGACTTATGCCCACCACGGATCAAGTTGGCGTCCGCACGCTCGAATCGCACGACGACCTCGACGAGATGCGCCTCGGCGCCGTCGGATACGTCTTTCACGGCAACCTGTTCGTGGAGGGGGCCAAGAAGGCGGCGATCAAGGCGGGCACCAACCTCCTGCACTTCGCCCGCTGCGCCAAGCTCGAAAAGGCCGGCGACACCGAGGCCAAGATCTGGTTCCGGACCATCGGGATCGCCAAGCAGCACCTCGACGAGAAGGTCGGCACCGACAAGTGGAAGTGGTGCAAGGTCTGCGAGCGCGAGATCACCCAGAAGATCCTCAACGAGCGCTGAGCGAACCCGACAGGGCCGATCCCTGATGTGGCCGACGCTCGCCCGCTTCGACCCCGATGTCGAGTGGCTCCACCGGGGTGAGCGATGGTCGCCGATGCTCCGGGTGATCCGTCGGCTCAACGCCAAGGATGACACGCTCGCCGTCATCGCCCACACCTCTCACGATTCACTCGGCATCGGCCTGTCGCCCGAATATGTCCGACCACTCCGCTTCAACTTCGTCAGCCTCAGTCAGGGCGAGGAGGGTCAGTTCCAGGTCGATGACTGGCGAAAAAACGCTCATCGCTTGGTCCGGAGGGTCTGCTGGGAAGTCCCGGCTGAACGCCTGGTCGATGCCCTGGTCCTGAGGATGGATCTCACCAGGGACGATATCTAGGATCATTTTCGCTTCCCCTGGACGTAGGGTGGCATTGAGCGGAGCGAGGCGCACCATGACCGACGTGGTGGGCCTCGCTCCGCTCGACGCCACCCTACGAGACTTGCTTTAGCCTCAGCCTAGCCCACCTCCGCCATCGGCTTCCGCTTCGTTCGGTCGAGGAGGACGAAGGCGACGATCCCCAGCGAGGGGATCACCAGGAAGATCGGGAGCGACACCCAGAGTCGCCAGTCGTTCCAGCTCGACCGCTCGATCAGGACCAGCGCGGCCCAGCCGGCGGTCAGGGTAAAGTCGAGCATGGCCAGGTCGAAGACGCGATCGGTCCGGAGCAATTCCCAGAGCCGGGGGCTGCCCAGGCCGATCGTCCGATGGATTTCCCAGAGCAGCCAGCCGCCCACGGGGAGGGCGACCGCCAGCATCGCCCAGGCCGTGGCGGGGTGGCGGCTCAGCTCGGGTCGGGGGACGGGGCGTGATTCCATCGGGGCGATCCTCAGGGATGATCGGTTCGACAACACATCACTATCAGCGCGTGGTGAGGCATTTGCCACACGCTTGAGGCGTCGGCATCCGAATTGCCTCTGCATATGCCGCGCGCGGCCGGATCTGGCCGCGATCAACGATAGGCACCGGGGAGCCGTGTGATGCGTGGCAAATCTTGGGCGGCGGTCACGGTCGGGGTGGGCCTGGTCGTGGGGGTGGCCCGGCCGGGCGTGGGACAGGGGCTCTATCCCCCGGCGCCGGGGCCGGAGTTGCAGCAGGAATCGAGGCAGATGGCCGACGCGGTCCGCGACCTCGGCAACAACATGGCCGCCAACATGGGGCAGACGCCCGCCGGCCAGTACCTGATCCGCGACACCCAGGAGCTGCAGCGGTCGACCGCCGACTGGTACGGCTCGCTCCGGGGATCGCGCGACCCCTACCAGGTCCGCAAGTCGTACTCGGGGATCGACTCGGCCTGGCACCGACTCCGGGGGCAGCTCGGGGCGCCGGGGGTGGCCAGCCCGGCGATCGCCAACGAGATCGCGCGGGTCGAGCAAGCCGACGGCCAGATCCACCAGGCGCTGAACCTGAACGCCTATCCGGCCAACTTCGACGCCGCCCAGGCCGCTCCGACCGGACTGGACGAGACCCGACGGCTGGCCTACGCGCTGGCCCAGCGCGGCGAGGCGCTGGCCTCGACCATCCAATCGGTCTATGGGCAAAATCCCAACGCCGCCACCGTGGTCAACGACTCGGCCGACCTTGCCCGGACCGACGACGCTTATTACGACGGGCTGAACAACCCGGCCACCGCCCAGCAGCCGGATTACGCCCGGTTGAACTTCTCGCAGATCGTCCAGAAGTCCAACGGCGTGGGGATCTCGCTGGGTTCGATCGGGATGCCGCCCCAGGTCCGCTCGACCTGGGACGCCTACACCTCGGTCCACAACCTGCTCCGATCCCACCTCGGTCTGACCGCGGCCACCCCCAACGGCCTGCCAGACCCGAGCCTCGGCGGGGCCTTCAACCCCAACCTCGCCGTCGGCCCCAACTTCAACGGGGGCGGCCCGACCAACGGCATCCCCTACGTCGCCAACCAGACGGCACCGGTCGGGCAGTGGTCGGTGCAACTCGACCGTCAAGTCGACGAACTCCTCGCGAATTTCGCCCCCTGGGCGGCCTCGGTCCCCGAGGGGCCCGACCTCCTCCAGGAGATCCAGCGGCTCGCCAACGACGTCCGGAACTTCAAGGGCGACGCCGCCCAGGGGCTCGACGCCAACCGCCTGGCCTATGAGTTCCGCGACGTCGATGCCGACTGGCAACGCCTGGCCCGCCGCTTCGACCGGGCGTCGCAAGGCAATCCCGGCGACAACGGCGCGCGGATCCAGCAGATCGGCCAGACCTGCCAGCAGATCCACCAGGTCCTCGGGATGCCCGGATACCCGCCGACGATCGGGCCGTACGGGCAATAAGCGTCGCGCCGATCGCCCGGGCGGGAAGGCTCGGGGGCTCGCTTGATGGTTGAGGGCCGATAGGTGACGGTTGAGGAGTAGGGAGCACGCCGGCCCGGCCTCGACTCCTGAACCATCGGCCTTCGGCCGTCCTGAGAGGATATCCGGGATCGGAAATGGTTGATGGTCAATGAGTGTTGGTCGATCAATGGGACGGCGTACGATGCCGATCCCAGGGAAATGTTCGGGGATTTCTCACCCATCAACCATTGGCCATAACTCATTGCCAGATCAAGGAAATGTTTCCGGATCGCCTTTCAATCGGCCTTATCAGTCCCCGAGAGGGTCGGGGCCGACGGGTCGGGCCGGTGAGTCAGGAGGTCCGAGAGGCGGAAGGCATGGTAGGGCTGGCCGGCCGCGGGCTGGCCGTCGGTCGAGGCGTTGGCGACCCAGAACCGGGTGGTCGACGTCTCGAAGAGGACGCAGTGCAAGTTTGACTTCATCGCGACCGGCCGGTCCATCAAGCGAATGGCGGAGTCGGCGTCGAAGGTTCCATGGCCGACCTTCACCCGGCGGGCCAGCTCCTCATATCTGGAACCGACCGAGAGCAGGACGGCGTCCTTGACCGCGTGCGGGAGTCGGGGATCGGCCTCGCCCATCTTGACCAGGGTGAAGGCGTCCCAGGACGCTTCCATCCCGACCGCCCGGCCCGAGTTGCCGTCGGCCACGACGTAGAAGTACTGGCAGGTCCGCGGGTGTCCGCGGAAGACGGCGACCGCCTCGTCAAGGTCGTCGGCTTCTTCCAGGGCCATCCGGACCAGGAGGGCCATCGGGACGCCGTCCCAGTGGCCGAGTCCGCCTCCGCCCATCTCGCCGATGGAGACCTTCCTCGCATTCATTCCGGTGACGCTACCGATGAACCCAGCGTAGGTGACGTTCACGAATGGGATCGACCCGTCGGGCTCGGCGACCACCAGCACGGCGTGGTCCTGGAGCTTCCAGTCGCAGCCGTAGTCGAGAACCCGGCCGTGGTAGAGCGTGCCGTCCTTCGTCGCCGACCCCGAGAGGGCGAAGCCCGAGCAGTGGAACATCTCGGGGATGAAGTTGGCGGCGATGATGTCGGCGACCGGGACTCCCGAACCTTCGGCAATCCCCTGGAGTTCCTCGTGATATTTCGCCGGGACGTGCTTGCGCTGGAGTTCGGCGATCGAGAGGATCATCCGCCGGGGGTCGATCGGGAGCTTGAGGCCGAGCAGTTCGGGCTTGAAGTCCTTGGCCTTGACCTCGAACAGGAAGCGGACCTGCTCGCGGACGTCGTCCCGGAGCAAGGTCCCGTGCTGGATTCCCATCTCGCGGGAGGTCCCTTTGAGGTGGAGGACCCGGGTCCCATCCACGTCTTCGAGGAAGCCCTTGCCGCACCGGGCGACCGTCCGGGTTTCGGCCGGGGCGGGGGCGGCGAGCCAGGCGATCGTCAAGATCGTCGCGAACAGTCGGATCGGCCGGATTGGCATCGGTCCATCCTCGGGGGTCGGGGCTTGGGGATCGGTTCCGCCGCCCTAGTTTACCGCGGGCCGGCGAATCCGGGAGGGCGAATCGGCCGCCCGGGATCGGTTCAGCGGGTCGGGGCTGGCTCAACCGCGGCCTCGGGCGAGGGGGACGCGACGGCTCCCGAGGTCGGCCGGGGCGGGCCCGGCCGGGCCCTCCGTCTCCCCGGGCCCGACCGGTGGGCGGCCAGGGTCTGAAAATGGAGGAACCTCGCGGCCCCGGACGGGGGCGGTGCCGGCTTGAGCCAGGCGACGAACCAGTCGAGAGCGGCGGTGTGCTGCTCGGGGGTCACGGCGTGGCCGACCCCCTTGGCGATCATCACCTTGAGGCGGTCGTCGGCGCCGGCGACATGGTAGGCCGCCCGGGCGGAGGCGATGGCGACCTCGGCCCCCTCGATCGGGCAATTCGGGTCGAGCTCGCCGTTGAGGATCAAGAGCGGCCGGCCGGCGAGGAGGCGGAGCATGTTCGGCGCGTCGAACTGGTCAAAGATCCCGGGGATCACCTTGGCCCAGAGAGCCTGGCAGACGGCCCGATTGACCTCCGGCTCCCCCATGTCGGACGCCACGGCGGCGTGGGCTTCCTTGATGGTGTTGGCCCGGCCCTGCCATCGGTCGTGGTCGATGCTCCAGCGGAAGCTCTGCACGGCGATCACCGGGACGGCCACCTTGACCCGGTCGTCGACGGCCGCCGCCAGCCAGGTCTCGATCCCCCCCTTGCTGATCCCGATCATCCCGATCCGCTCGGGGTCGACGTCGGAGCGGGTCTGGAGGTAGTCGATCGTCCGCCAGGCGTCCCAGCAGGTGTCGAAATAGAAGGGGTGCGGCTGGGGCTCGCCCGGCTTGACCCGCCAGGCCCGGATGATCGCCTCGTTGTACGCCCTGGTCCCGATCCGGTTCCAGGCCCGATCGCCGTGGTAGCGCCCGTCGATGGCGATGGCGATGAACCCCCGGTGCGCGAGTTGCTCCAGCCAGGGCCACGACCCCTCCTTGCGGCCTCCGGTTCCGTGGAGCACGATCACCGCCGGGAACCGCTCGCCCGGCTTCGCCCAGTCCGGCCGGAGGACCAGCGCCGGGACTCGCTCGAACGAGCCGTCCGGGCGGGCCTCGACGGCGAAATCGACCCGCTCGGAGATCACCCCGCGATTCGCCGCCTTCACCTCGTGCGACCGGGGGTCGAGCGGGACCCGGGGCCGGTCGAGCAGCCGGAGGAACGCCGCCTTCACGTCGGCGGCCGGCGTCGGCGCGGGCGGTGCCGGGGATTGCGCCCTCGGGTCCGTCGCCACCAGAAGAAGGGCCATCAAGGCCAGGAAGCAGATTTTCATCAAGGGTGGTCTCCATCGAACGGCGACCGGGGCCCAGGGGAAATGACGAATCCACCAGGGGCGACGGATCAAGCGGACCGGATTGTCGAGTCAGGGCGTGGCGATCGGCCTGGGGATGGCCTACCACGATCTTCGGACGAGCTAGCGGCGATCTTAACCCGGCCCCCTCGGCATCGCCAGTGGACTTCGCGAACGCGCTCGGATCGAGCCAGAGAAGAGTCATCCCAGAACGGCTTCCGACCTTCCCCCCGGCCTGCCGGCCATCCTGGGCAAGCTTCCGGGTGGAAGGGGACATCGGTCTAGCGGGTCCGATCGCCGCGCCTCCCTAAAAACTGTCCGGGGAGATCGCCTCATGACCGTCGCGGGTGAGGAGCGCGTCGAGGACGCTCGGAGTGATCGTTTTTTTCAAGAACCGGACCGCTTGAGCCGTTGCTGGAGGAGGGCGATGACGGCGGCCTCATCGGGACGGAGGTCGGCCAGGCCCTCGGCGATCTCGCGTTCGGCCCGCTGCTCCAGGGTCCGAAGCATCGAACTATCGAGATACGACTCGATGACTTCGGGATGGACGTAGCACTTCCGGCAGACCGAGGGGGTGTTCCCCAGCCGCTCGGCGACATGCTCGATGGCCCGGACGATGTTCTTCTTGGCCTGGGTGGCGGAGTCGAACGCCTCGAACTCGCGGAGCGCCAGCGAGGCCAGGACGGTCCCGGCCCAGGTCCGGAAGTCCTTGGCGGTGAACTCGCGGCTGGCGACCTCTCGGAGGTAGGCGTTTACATCGGCCGAGTCGATCGTCCGGGCGTGGCCGTCCTCGTCGAGATACTGGAAAAGTTCCTGACCGGGGAGGTCGCGGCACCGGCCGACGACCCGGGCCAGCCGGGGGTCGGCCAGGTCGATCTCGTGCCGGACCCCGCTCTTGCCCAGGAACTCGAAATGGACGCCGTTCCGGCCGACCCGGACGTGGCGGTCGCGCATCGTGGTCAGGCCGAACGACTTGTTAGTCCGGGCGTATTCCTCGTTGCCGACCCGGATCAGGGTCGTCTCCAGGAGCCGGACCACCGCCGCCAGGACCTTTTCGCGGGGCAGGCCGGCTCGGGCGAGGTCGGCGTCGGTCCGCTTCCGGATGGTGGGCAGGGCTGCGGCGAAGGCCATCATCCGATCATACTTCGACTCGTCCCGGATCGCCCGCCACCGAGGATGATAGCGGTACTGCTTCCGCCCCCGGGCGTCGCGCCCGGTGGCCTGGAGGTGGCCGTCGGCCTTCGGGCAGATCCAGACCCCGGTCCAGGCCGGCGGGATCGCCAGCGACTTGATCCGGGCGAGGTGCTCCCGATCCCGGAGCGGCTTGCCATCGAGGTCCCGATACACGAACGCCTGGCCTCGGGGCTTCCGGCCGAAGCCCGGCCCGGTGTCGGCGACGTACCGGAGCCCGGCCGACCGCGCGGAGTCGACCGGGTTGACCTTGATCTCGGTCGGTTTCGCCGGGTGCTTCGGGATTCGAGTGGCCATGACCGGGCGAGGAGGCAAGTCCCATGCCCGGCCCCGCCATTGAGGAAAGGGCAACGCCCCGCCCGGGGGGGAGGCCGGGGCGGGACGATTCCATATCCGATCACGGGCCAGTCTCGGCTCAGCCCAGGAGCCGGTCGACCTCGGGGAGGATTTTGGCAAAGTCGATCTTGTGGTGGCAGGCCTGGCGGGCGGCTTCGAGGTCGGCGCCCTTCCAGTTTTTCTCGGCGTCGGAGAGGCCGGCGTAGCAGTCGCGGGCGTAGCCCCGGATCCCGTGGTCCTCGTGGTAGGTGTAGAACCGGGTGAGGTCGCAAAGGCTGGCCTTGGTCCCGGCGGCGGCGGAGCATCGGCCGTCGCAGTTCGGGCAGAGGGTCGGCCCGGCGGCCAGGACGGCCTGGCGCAACTCGTCGAGCTCGGCCTGTTTGAGCGGCTCGAAGCGGCGGGCGGCGTCGACGTTCTCGCGGGTCTGCTCCAGGTTCCGCATCGTGACGCAGGTGGCGGAGAACCGCTCGTCGCTCCAGATCGCGTGCAGGAGGCCCTGGACCGGAGTCAGGCCGCGAGCCTTGAGGGTCGGCACCCGATCCTCGGTGACCTTGAGGGCCTGGCCGGCGATCTGCTTCATCGAGACCAGGCCGATATTCGCCTTGTGGGCGGCGTCGAGGGCCTTGTTGAGCGGCGAATCCTTGTCCAGCCAGGGGTTGAACTTGAGCATGATGACGTCGACGAACCCGCCCTCGGCGGCGTTTTTGATCTGGTCGGCGATCGAGGGGTCGTGGGTGGAGAAGCCGACGAACTTGACCTTGCCGGTCTTCTTGATCGCCTCGACGGCCTTGGCCATCTCCGGGCTCCTGGGCCAGTCGGCGTGTTCGGTACTGAGTTGGTGGAAGAAGAGGAGGTCGATGTAGTCGGTGTTGAGCCGCTCAAGGCGGGTGTCGATCACCTTGAGCATGTCGGAGGGCTGGCCGGTGATGTCGCTCTTGGTGGCCAGGAAGATCGACTTCCGGACCTCGGGGGCGGCCTTGAACCACTCGCCGAAGACCTTCTCGGCGTTCCGGTAGCCGGCGGCGGTGTCGAAGTAGCGGACCCCCTCGCGGTAGGCGACGCGGAGGAGCCGCTCCAGGGCGTCGGGCTGGCCGACGGTCCCCTGATTCAGCCTCGTCACCTCGACGCCGGTCTTGCCCAGGGCTCGCTTCGGGAGGACCGGCTTGTTGTCTTGCGCCGGCTCGTCGGCCGCGAAGGACGACCCCGGGCCGACGGCCAGGCTCGCGGCTGCGGCCGAGGCAGCGACGCCCGCCTGGAGGAATTCGCGACGTCCGACGGCGGGCAGATGCGACTCGGCCATCTTCCAGGTCCTCCAGTCTCGGGTTATCGAAGCGAACGGATCGGGCGAGAGGGGATTCAACAAATGTGAGATTACCCCGCGAGATCCCCGCTGTCCAGTCAGGCGAAGGACCCGATGCCCGCCGTGGCCTTTCCTGCCTTGCAGGTCGCGGCCGGGAAGTCCGTCTCGACGGCTGGACGGTTCAATTCTCCGGGCCAAGCGGCTAAGATCGTGCCTTGGCCCGTGCGGCCCCCTCTCGACGACCCCCACGACGCGGAGCCCGCGACCATGACGGCTGAATCCGGCGGCGGATCGATCCAGAGCTTCCTGACCGAGAGCCGAGTCTTCCCGCCCCCGGCCGACTTCGCGGCGAAGGCTCACATCGGGAGTCTCGACCAGTACCAGGCCCTCTGGGATCGCGCCCGGGACGACCCCGAGGGCTTTTGGGCCGAGATGGCCGGCACCCTCGCCTGGTCGAAGCCCTGGACTCAGGTTCTCGACTGGAAGCCGCCCCACGCCCGATGGTTCGTCGGAGGGAAGCTGAACGCCTCGTACAACTGCGTCGACCGCCACTGCGAGGGGCCGAACCGGAACAAGGCCGCCCTGATCTTCGAGGGGGAGCCGGGCGACCGCCGGGTCCTCCGCTATCAGGATCTGCAACGCGAGGTCGCCGGGTTTGCCAACGCCCTCAAGAAGCTGGGGGTCGGCTCGGGCGACACCGTGGCGATCTACATGCCGATGATCCCCGAGGCAGTCATCGCGATGCTCGCCTGCGCCCGGATCGGAGCGCCGCATACGGTCGTCTTCGGCGGCTTCAGCGCCGAGGCCCTGGCGGGCCGGATCCAGGATTGCTCGGCCAAGGTCCTGGTCACCTCCGACGGCGGGTTCCGCCGGGGCAAGGTCGTCCCGCTCAAGGAGAACGCCGACGGCGCCGTGGCCAACTGCCCGACGATCAAGAACGTCGTGGTCTACAAGCGGACCGGCCAGAAGGTCGCCATGACCGAGGGGCGGGATGTCTGGTGGCACGACGCCGTCCGGGACGTTCCCGCCGACTGCCCTCCCGAGCCGCTCGACAGCGAGCATCCGCTCTACATCCTCTATACCTCGGGCTCGACCGGCAAGCCGAAGGGGATCCTCCACACCACCGGCGGCTACCTCCTGGGCGTGGCGATGACCACGAAGTGGGTCTTCGACCTCAAGGACGAGGACACCTATTTCTGCACCGCCGACGTCGGCTGGGTCACGGGCCATTCGTACCTGGTCTACGGCCCGCTGGCCAACGGGGCGACGGTCGTGATGTACGAGGGGGCGCCCAACTGGCCCGACGAGGGGCGGTTCTGGAAGATCATCCAGGACTACCGGGTCTCGATCCTCTACACCGCCCCCACCGCCATCCGGGCCTTCATGAAGTGGGGCGAGCAGTTCCCCAAGAAGTACGACCTGTCGAGCCTCCGCCTGCTCGGGAGCGTCGGCGAGCCGATCAATCCCGAAGCCTGGATGTGGTATCACAACGTGATCGGTGGCGGCCGGTGCCCGATCGTGGACACCTGGTGGCAGACCGAGACCGGCGCCATCATGATTTCACCCCTTCCCGGCGCCACGCCGACCACCCCCGGCTCGGCGACCCGCCCCCTGCCCGGGATTGTCCCCGAGGTCGTCACCAGGGACGGGACGCCCGTCCCGCCCGGCCACGGCGGGTTCCTGATCATCAAGCAGCCCTGGCCGTCGATGCTCCGAACCCTCTTCAACGACGACGAGCGCTACCAATCCACCTACTGGTCCGACATCCCCGGCGCCTATTTCACCGGCGACGGCGCCCGGAAGGACGCCGACGGCAATTACTGGATCATGGGGCGGGTCGACGACGTCCTGAATGTCTCGGGCCATCGGCTTTCGACGATGGAGGTCGAGAGCGCCCTGGTCAGCCACCCCAGGGTGGCCGAGGCCGCCGTGGTCGGCAAGCCCGACGACCTGAGGGGCCAGGCGATCGCGGCGTTCGTCACCCTCGAATCCGGCCAGTCCGCCAGCGAGGCCTTGAAGAAGGAGTTGCAGGCCCACGTCGTCAAGGAGATTGGAGCCCTGGCCCGGCCCGACGACATCCGGTTCACCGACTCGCTACCCAAGACCAGGAGCGGCAAGATCATGCGCCGGCTCCTTCGCGACATCGCCGCCGGCCGCGAGAGCGCCGGGGACACCTCGACCCTGGAAGACCTCGCCGTCCTGGCCAAGCTCCGAGCGGACGACGAAGTTTGATCCGACCGCCACGTCGGGCTCAAAGGCTATCCGGCAATCCTTCCGAGTCGCGGCAATGGGTTATGGAAAATGGACGATGGTTGATGGGTGAAGGAAGTCCGCGAAGTCAGTCGAAGAAGCTTCGGATGCCTCCGCGCTTGTTCGTCCTTAACCATCAGCCATTAGCCATTTTCGATCCCGGATAGCCTCTCAGCCGGGCGGGGCGACCGGCACGACGAAGCCGAGGTGGTGGGCCGCGTGGATGCAGTGGAACCGTTGCCATTCCTCGGCGGTCATCCGCCCGAAGAGCGGATGGGGGGCCATTGGCCCCGAGTGGGCGGCGAACAGGCGGATGGCGGCGCGGAGGGCCTCGGCCTCGGCCCGGGCGTCGAGGCCGGGCTTGGGGGCGTACTCGGCCGGGAGCCTGGCGCCCTCGGCGATCCTCCCTGTCGAGAAGAGCCGTCGCTTGACGACGGGCCCGATCAGCTTGCGGACCAGCCAGGGGGCCGAGCCCGGGTAGCCCTCGACCGAGCTCTGGAACGAGCCCATCAGGTGGTTGCCGATCTGGCCCAGCGACCAGTTCCCGAGCGTCCGGTGCCCCTGCAAGAGCCGGTCGACCTCGGGCATCACCTCGTCCAGGCCGGCGAAATTCAGTGTCCTCCGCCCGTCCATCGTCACTCCTCCGGGACCGGGACCGGTGAGGGGCGACGCGACCAGACCCGGACCGGCCCCTCGCGGAAGGTCGGATCATAGCTCCGTGCGTTGATCGCGTCGAGCGTCGGATCGGTCCCCGCCCCCCATTCCAGGATCGCGTCGATCGACCGGCCGTGGTCGCGGAGCAGCCGTTCCCAGAGCCGGGCGCGGTGGGGGGACTCGCCGGGGCCGTCGAGCAGGGCGACCTTCTCGAAGGCCAGGGCGGGGGGAGGGTCGAGCCCGGTCCGGACCTTCACCGGGAAGTAATAGTGGGCCGTCTCGTAGTTGCTCCAGACCACGCCGTCTGACCGGGCGCCGAGCAGGCAGTCGGCATGGAGGATCGGGTTGGAGCGGAACCGTCCCTTGATCCCGACCAAAAGCGTCCCGACCCGCCGGTCCGGCCCGATCGCCGGGCCCGCCTTGAGGAGGGTCCCGACCCGCTCGCGGCAATCGAGGGCGTAGTCCCAGACAAAGGCCGACTGCACCGCCAGCGCGAAGGCCAGGGAGGCCGAGGCGAGCCGCCCCGGCCACCGATCGGCCCCGAAATCGAGCCACGGGACCAGGGCCACCAGGCCGAGCAGGACGACCCGCTGAGGGAGGTAATGGCCGTGCTTGACCCCCAGCGTGTCCGGCCCGAGCAGCCCGCCCAGCAGGAGCAGGGCCGCCAGCGTTAGCCAACCCCGGCGGTCGGTCGCCCTCCGCCGCCAGGTCGAGGCCGCCAGCAGGGCGACCGCCAGGGCCGTCCAGAGCGCGGGGGAGATCAGGCCGTTCCCGGCCCAGGGCGATCCCCCGAACGGCCTGTAAGTCTTGGCCGCCAGCGAGATCGGGTCGACCCAGCCGAGTTGGGTCGCCCACGACCGGAGCGACCAGGGGTTGGCGAGCTGGTCCCAGGTCGGCTCCAATCCGCCGCCCGACCGGGTCATCGCCCGGTACGCCAGGCCCAGCGGGACCAGCGGGATCAGGCTGGCCGAGGTCCAGGCCAGGCGTCGGGTCCGATCCGGACCCGGAGTCAGCACGGTCAAAATCCCGAGGCCAACCACGGTCAAGCCCAGGCTGATCGGGTGGCAGAAGTAGCCCAGGACGAGCAAGGCCGCCAGCCCCGTCGCCCGGCCGCGCCCCATCCGGTCCCGGCCGCCCCACCAGGCGGCCAGGGTCGCCGGCATCAGGGCCGCCCCGAGCAGGAAGCTGGTGAATCCGAGGAGCCAGGTCACGTTCAGGGCCAGCAGGACGGCCAGGATCGACGCCGAGGCCAGCCCCTTCGGGCCCGCGACCGCCCACCGGAGCCAGACCACGCCCGAGGCGAACAGGACCAGCGTGATCGCCGCCAGGACCCGGCCGGCGGTTCCGGGCGGGAGGATCGCCGCCAGAACCATCGTCGCCAGGTGTCCCGACCAGTTCGGCAGCGGTTCCCAGGAGACGGCGAACGTCCCGGCGAACGGCGAATCCGGCTGGAGCGAGGCGTTCAGGATCCGGGCGCTATAGACGTGGGCCGGGCCGTCCTGGGTGACGAACTCGGGAATCCAAGCGATCGCAGTCAGGGCCGGGGCGAGCGCCAGGACCAGGGCGAGCAGGCCGAGGGCGAATCCGCGATTCAGGCCGGGCTCGGCCCGGTTCGGCGGTGGGGCGTCCAAGCGCGTCGATCCATCCATGAAGCCTAACCCCACCCTCCGGAGGCGGAGCCTCCGGGAGGGTCGGGATCGGTTGCGTAACAACCGGACTGACGCCCGTAAAAGTCCCTCGGGTCCGGGATGCCGGATCCTTCGGGTCGGGTCGCAGCCGCTAGGGTGTGCGGCAAGGTCCTAAATCACGCGGTGCGAGCGTCGGGAACGGGTGGCCCGACCTGGCGATGCCGCAACTCTATCGCGCATTCGTCAGGATCGCAAAAGAAATGCTCAAGATTTTCCGGGGCCCACCGCGACCCGGCCCGGCCGGCCGGTTACGATGACCGATCATGCCAGCCATCGGCGATCGATCGGCGGACCCGAAACTCTGGCTCGCGGGCTCCGGCGCCTGGCCGGCGGCCTCCCGGGCGGGCTCGCTCGTGGACGCTCTCCGGCTCCGGGGGGTGACCCGCCTGGTCGATGTCCGGCTGAGCCCGTGCAGCTCCGACCCGGCCGACGGCCGCCCCTACGGCCCCAAACCCTGGAACCTGCGGGCCGGCCGCTCCGGGCTGGTCGGGCTCCTGGACGGTGAGGGGATCGCCTACGAGTGGCTGGTCGAGCTGGGCAATCCCCAGCGCCGGGACCGGTCGATGGCGGTCCTCCGGTCGCACCTGGACGACCCGCTCGGCGGCTGGCCGGTCCATCGAGGGCTGGCGGACCTGGCCGATCGGGTCCGGACGCCCGGGGCGTCGGTCGCGATCCTCTGCGCCTGCGGCGACTGGCGGATTTGTCACCGGACCGTGATCGGTCGGGCCCTGGCCGACCGCCATTTCGGGAGCCGGCTCGACCTCCGCGACCTCAAGTCCGGCGCAACCATCCCCGGACCGACTACAATGGGCGGGTGACGGTCTCCGATCCGATGGTCCGCAGGGGAGCCGATTCGATGAGCATCGCCATCCGCGAGAAAGATTCCGACCTCGTCCTGGCCCGGGGCGACGAGGGGGGCCAGGTTGTCCCCTACGAGGGGAGCCTGTACTTCGACCCCTCGGCCGTCGACGAGTCGCTCCTGGTCACCACCGACCGGACTTATACCTGCCCGATGAAGGGGACCTGCCAGTGGGTCGACTTCGTCGGGCCCGAGGGGCAGCGGGTCCAGGACGTGGCCTGGGTCTACAACAAGACCAACCCTGGCCACGAGGCGATCATGGGCAAATACGGCTTCTACGCCGGAACCCGAGGGGCGACCCGCCAGGACTCCTGAATCGGACCGGTCGACGCGGAAGGGGCGGGCATCAAGGCCCGCCCCTTCGTGGATCCGTCGGACCGACCCTGTTCAGCGGCGATCCTGGAGCTTCCGGAGGAGCCGGAGGACTTCCAGGTACAGCCAGACCAGGGTGACCATCAGGGCGAAAGCGCCGTACCACTCCATCGACTTCGACAGCCCGGCCTCCGAGCCCTTCTCGATGAAGTCGAAGTCCAGCAACAGGTTAAACGCCGCCAGGCCAACCACGAACAGGCTGAAGGCGATCCCGATCGGGCTGGAGCCCATGATGAACGGGACCTGGATGTGGAACATCGACAGGACGATTGTGGCCAGGTAGAGCAAGGCAATCGCCCCGGTCGCGGCCACGATCGCCGAGGTGAGCTGGCCGGTCACCTTGACGATCCCGGTCACATAAACGAACAGCATCAGGAACATGACGCCGCCGGTCAGGGCGACGGCCTGGATCGCGAGCCCAGGATACCGCTCGTCGGTCATCCTCGACAGGGCGCCCAGGAAGATCCCCTCCAGGGCCGCGTAGACCGGCGAGGTCCAGGGGGCCAGGGTCGGCTTGAACATGGTGATCAGGGCCAGGACGAATCCGCCGGCCACCGATCCGATCAGGAACCCGGTGGTCATCGTCCCCTTCTCGGTCTCGATCCAGGAGAAGGCGGCCGTGGCCGACAGGATCGCCAGGAGCACCAGCGCCTTCAGGGCCGTGCCCTGGACGGTCATCGTCGCGGTCCGACCGCCGGAGTAATCGAGGTTCTGGGCGAAGGTCTGCGAAAAGGCCGGGTTATTCGACTGCAAGGGACGGACCTCCATAGCGGGGGGACAGGCGAGGGCGGGTCGCCATCGGCCCGACCGGCGCGGCACGCCCGCGCCCTTTCCTACGCTCTATTCTGGCCGATCGGCCCCTCTTTGACAACGAGATCCCGGATCAACGGCCCGGGGACCGGGGCCGATTCGAGGACCGGGTGACGGCCTGGGCGAGGTCCTGATGGGCCCGGAGCAGGGCCTTGACGTTGGCCAGGGTCGTGAAAACCCCCTTCACTGGCCCCTTGTCGAACTCCGCCCGGGCGACGCAGACCCCCACCAGGGCTCCGTCCTCCCGGAACAGCCCGCCCCCCGACCGGCCATGCTCGGGGGGGTTCTCGGTGACCACGAACGACCGCTCGCCACCCCCCTTGCCCAGGTCCAGCCGCTCGACGGCCCGGACCGTCGTGGTCATCCCGATCAGCTTCGAGCCCAGGTCGAAGCCGATCGAGGTGACCGCCGAGCCGGTCGCCAACGGGGCCTCGCCCCGGGCGATCCGGGCGACGTAGGGCAAGGCAAGCTGACCTCGGACGACCAGGATCGCCAGGTCGGCGGCCGGGTCGCGGGCGGCGATCGTCGCCTTGAGCGACCGGGGGAAGGCGGCCCGGTCCCGGACCCGCTCCAGGCCGAGGTTGAACCGGTTCAGGTCCACCGTCAGCGGCCCCGGGTCGTCCACCACATGCGAGGCGGTCAGGATCAGCGTCTCGCCCTCGGCCGAGGCGATCACGGTTCCCGTCCCCAGGGCCGACCCCTTGTGGATCATCACCGTTGGCCGGAAAGTCACGTCGTCGCCCGGTTGAGAGCCGTCGGGGGCCGCCCGCAGCCCGGCCGCCAGGGAGGTCACCAGTCCGACGACCAGGGTGCATCGAAATCGAGGACCCAAACCCCCCCCGATCAGGCCCGATCCGGCCCCTGGAGTAATTCGATCTCCTTCTGACGGCGGAGCTTGCGGGCCGTGGCCTCGTCCCAGTCGATCGGTTCGTCGATCAGATAGGCCACGGCCCGATCCCGCCAGGGTCCGGGGGCGGGAACGCCCAGTTCCGCGTGGCGGACCACCACCCCGGCGAAGCCCAGCCGGGCGACCTCGTCCCACTCCTCGGCTGGGCGGCCAGCCGACTCCTCGAACGCCCCGACCGCCGCCGCCAGGGTCTCGGGGGCCGCCAACTTCTGCTGGATCTGCTCCGGGGTCAAGGGGTTATGGTCGTCCATGAGTTCTTCATAGGCCGCGCCGTGGACCCGATCGAAACCCGCATCAAGGGCATCGTTCGCCGCGTCGTTCTCGTAGCTCCGGACGCCCCAGTGCCCCATGATTGGTCAACCCCTCCCGGTCCGCCGCCCCAACCGGTCGCGGCTGGTCGTCGTCGGCCCTTCCGCCTCGCCCGTCACGCCGAATGCCGCCAGCCCGACCGCCGGGCAATCCAGGTAGATCGACTCAATTCCCGATCTGGGAACCAGATACGTCTCGTGATAGATCCCGAAATCCCCCCGCGTCCGGATCCGCTCCAGGGCCTCGCGCCACCAGTCCGAATGCGGCGGCCGGTGCGCCCATTTCTCCAGGGCCTCGTAGTTTGCCCAGTACTGGAGGACCCCGAAATGCCCCCACCCCAGCCGGAATCGCTCTGACCGGAGCAGCCCCGCTCCCGAGCCGATCGCTTCGTTCGCCGCCCGGTCGATCGCCCGGCCGAGCCGCGCCGCGAACGGCAGGGCCCGGATCCGTTGAGCCACCAGGCCGAGCCGGACCAGGCACAGTTCCTCGACCGACTCCGGTAGCGTGGCGACGACGCGATCCATGGACGATTCGCCCTCCCCAACGAACCCAATTCTAGACCACCGGCCGGGCCCCGGGAACGATTGCCAGGTCGATCCGGCCGGGTTGATCGCGCCGCCAGACGAACTTTACCCCCTGTACCGACCGGGCAAGACGAACCCAATGCCGCCTCTCGGATGCGAGGCCATCCCCGTCCAAGACGAACCCAACGCTGAGACCCAACCGATCGCACGCAACCAACCCCGGAAAGACGAACCCAATCACGTCCAGCGATCCCCCTTCAAACCGCCTCCCAGAGTTCCCTGGTCCGCTGGATCAGCCCCTCCACTCCGACGGCCCCGGCGTCCTCCACCACAGCCTCGACCTCGCCGCCATCGATCCAGACGACGGCCCCGGAGCCGGTGGCTACGCAAAAGGGAAGCCGGTGCAACTCACACCAATCCACCAGGCCATCGCATTTCTCCCCAACCGACTGGCATCGCGCTCCGATCGCGGCGTGATCGCGTCTCAGGCAGGCGACGAAGTCGGCGAAAATCACGCGGCTCTGACGTTCCTGGCTTGACCATTCGACCGACAGGAAGACGACCGACCGACGAGTTCCAGAGACGGTCATCAGGTCCGCCCGACTCGAGACCCATGCCAGAGGGGATCCGTCTGAATTCGGATCCGGCAACGGGGTCGACCTCCCCGGTTTGGGTCGCGGCCTCCTCCGGAAAAGACGAAGCCAAACTCCCACCGTCCACCCCCGGACCGCTTGCGATGATTTCACCCTGGCTGACGGTTGCCATCGGTCTCCTTGACAGTATCGCGGCCGGAGGGGGGTCGTTAGTATGCGATTCCGGAATTTCCATGGGCTGGCCGAGTCCAGACATCGGGACGAATCCGACTCGGGATCGGCTCCGGGTCCAATCGTCGGGGTCGTCGCCCCCTCAAATCCGCCCGCGCCGCGAAGTCAGGAGGGCCGAGAGCAGGTAGAAGCCGATCGAGAGGAACAGGAGGTGGTCGAAGCCAAGGACCAGCGAGAGGTTTTCGCTCAGGCCCCCCAGGATCACGCCGCCGATGTTCGAGCCGAAGGCGACGTCGGGGCGCTCGCGGTCGCGGAAGGAAGCGGCGAAGATCACCCCGGCGAAGAAGATGGGCAGGAAAACCACCAGGCACGACCCGAGAACCCGGGCCGACCCCTGGAGGGCGAGGAACGTATCCATCGGCACCACGGCGTTGACCCCCAACGCCAGCAGCAAGAGCCCATAATAGGGCAGGAGCTTCCTCGGCCGGACCACCATGACATACAGGTTGCTCGCCAGGATCATCACCAGGATGGCGAAGAAGACGATCGAATTGACCATCCAGGTCGACCCGAAGAGTAGCGCCATGTGCACCACCCCCTTCGCCTCCAGGAGCATGAAGCCCGCCCCCAGGAAGAACATCGGGCCGTCGGGGCGGAAAGACCGGGTCGGTGCGAAGGCGAAGAGGATGACCAGCGAGAGCCCGGCCACGACCAGGATCCCGCGTAAGTTCAGGGCCGGGATCCTCGGCTCGCGAAGGTAGAGGAACGGCCAGTCGTCGGTCGGGAGCCGGTCGATCCCCCGGGTCTCAACCCGGGCCATCCCGATCTTTTGCCAGGCCCCGGCGCGGCCTTGGGCCGGCGGGGCGGGGCTGAAGGCGTTGACCTCGTCGTTGGCCCGGGACATCCGATTGAGCCAGAAGAAGCGAGCTTGCTCGAACTTGGCCCGGATCCGCGCGACCGCGGCGGCGTCGGTGTTGCCCACCAGCAGGAACGTGCTGTTGAGCCCCTGCGGGTCCTCGGGGGCGATCCGGTCCTTGAAGGGGAGCGAGATCACCACCGGCCTGGTCCCGAAGACCTTCTCCGCCATCGCGTCGAGCCGGCCGACGACCCATCCCTGGCGATAAAGGTTGTACATGGCGAAGACCCCGCCCGGCTTGAGCCTGGCCTTGATGTCGCGGAATGCCTGCTCGGTGAACAAGAAGCTTTCCAGGCGGAGGCTGGAATAGCCCGAATGCAGGACCAGGGAGTCGACCAGGGCGAAGATGACCAGGTCATACTTCTGGTCGCCCTTGTGGAGGAAGCTCCGCCCGTCGTCGAGGTGAGGCGTGACCCGGGCGTCGCGGTAGGGCCGGTCGGGATGCGCCTCGCGGCCGATCTCCAGGATCCGGGGGTCGATCTCCACCGCGTCGACGTGGGCGGCCCCGCCGTTGAGCGCCGCGGAGACGTCGTTGCCCGAGCCTGCCCCGATGATCAGCACGTCCCGGAACGGCTCGCCGCCCGCGTCGCGGTTCAGGAGGTGCGGCAGGGCGTAGGGCGTCGCGGCGGCCTGCGTCTCCACCATGTATTGATGGAGGATGTTGTTGACGTAGATGTCGCTGCTGCGCGGTTGATACTGGACCTTGTAATAGGGCGACCAGATGGTCCGGGTCGAGCGGTTCATCAGGGTGTCGGCCCCGGCCAGGAGCCCGAGGAGCGCGGCCAGGGCGACCGCCTGGGCCGCGCGGCGTCGGGTCACGAAGGCGAGGCAGAGCACGCCCGCGACGGCGAACCAGGCCAGCGGCGGGAGTCGGGCATACGAAGCGGCGGCAAAGGCGGCGATCCCGCAGAGGCTCCCCAGCACGTCCATCGTGTAGGCGAACACGCGGTCCGGGACCGCGTTGAACCGCCGCCCGAGCGCCTGGCCCAGGCCGACGAACGTCACGGCGATCAGGACGAAGAAGGTCCCGGCGACGACTTCGATCGGCACCACGAACCGCGACGGGTCCTTGTGCCGGCTCTCGGTCCCGAAGAAGACCTGCTCCGGCGACTCCTGCGAGCCGACGTCGATCATCACGCGATCATATCGAACGTAGATCCAGAGTACGCCCAAGGAGAGCGCCACGGCCAGCAGCGTCAACGGGATCACGGCGTTGACCAGGTCGAACTTCCTCGGGGCCGCCAGGCAGCCCACCGTCATCCCGAGGAAGCAGGCCATCAGCACCAGGTTCGTGAAGAACGTCAGGAAGATGACCGTGCTGCCGAACCATCGGATGCAGGCCAGCTCGAAGAACAGGATCAGGAAGCTGATGGCGAACAGCTCGGCCGCCGGTCGCCCGGAGCGTTTCGCCTGGCCGACGGGGGCCGGGTTCGATCGATCGGTCATGCGCTCGCTCGCTCGCTCGGGCATGGAAAGGGTGTCCATCGGAACGGGGACCGAACCCCTCAAGGATAGCGGTAGCCCGCCACCCAGCCGAACATCATCGCGGCCTGGAGCGTCCCGAAGGCCACCACGACGCACCAGGCCAGGATCCGCCATCGGCCGGGGAGCCCCAGGCCGAGGGCCAGGTAGATCGGGAAATTGACCAGGTGGATCCGGTAGATGCTCTCATAAACTCCGGTCCCCAGCGGGATCAGGAACATCAGCCAGCCGTAGAGCAAAATCAGCCAGCCCAGCCGGGCCCGGTGGCCCAAGAAGAGCATCAGGCCGGTGGCGTAGGTCAGCAGGACCCGGAAGTCGCCCAGGCCGCCCGGGCGGGTCCAGGGCTCGACCAGCGTCCGGAGCGGGTTCGTCGAGCGTCGACCGAAGAGGGCATGGACCCGGAGGAAAAGGAGCGGGTCGCCCCACCGGGCGTACAGATAACCCATGTAGGCAAGCAGGCCAATCGGCGCGACCGCCAGCCAGAGCGCCTTCCGGTCGATCCGCCCGGACCGCTGGACGTGGATTGCCAGCAGCGCCGGGAGGATCGCGACCCCCTCCAGCCGGGTCGCCGTCACCGCCACCCCGACCAGCGAGGCCCACGCCACCCGCCCCCGGAGCACCAGCAAAAAGGCCGCGATCGTCAGGCAGAAGAAGAGCGACTGCGGATACAACGCCGACCAGAAAAGCCCCGGCGGGAAGGTGATCGCCGAGGCGACCGTCACCCAAGCGGCCCGGCGGTCGCCCCACCAGGCCGCCCACTGGAAGAGCAGGAAAAAGCCCCCGAGGGCCGCCAGGTTCGAGACGACCAGGCCCCCGACGACATAACGCCCCCCCAGAACCAACCCGACCGCCCGGACCACCAGCGGATAGAACGGGAAGCAGGCCACGGTCCCGTAGGGCCTCGGCTGATGCCGAAAGTCGTACCAGTAGCCTTGACGCGCGATCTCCTCGTATTCCCACGAGTCCCACCGGGCCCACATGTCCACCAGCGGTTGCCCGGGGGCCAGGGCATAGCGGACCCCGGACCGGTCCTTCCCGCGCCAGGGATAAGACCCTTCCGGGTAGCTCCAGGCGAGGACCCCGGCGCCGATCAGGAGCGCCCGGGTCAGGGCGAAGAGGGCCACGATCGCCGCCGCGTCCCCGAGCCTCGGTCGCCAGGTGAACGGCCCGGGAGGGCCCGGAACGCCGAGGGTCATCGATCGCCACGCATGGAAGGTTCCCCGGAGATCGTCGGGCCGCCCCTCCGAGGCTACCGGAACTCGCGGGCGGTCGCCAGGAGGGCCTCCAGGCGTCGGGGCGGGGCGATGAAGGTGGGCCGGGAGACCGGGGTCCGGGCGACGAACTCGGCGGCGGTCAGGCGGTCGCCGTCGATGGTGGCGAAGCAAGCCCCGGCCTCGGCGGCGAGGATCGACCCGGCGGCCACGTCGTGGGTCTGCTCGCCCAGGAAGGTGCAGGCGACCAGCCGCCCGGAGGCGACGAAGGCTTGCTCGCAGCAGGCGCTGCCGAGGTCGCGGAGCCGGCCGGGGAGACTCCGGGGGTCGAGGGTCCGAAGGGCGTTGGTCCCGATGCAGAGGTTGTCCTGGGGATGGAAGCTGTCGGCGTCGCTGGTCCGGATCCGGACCCCGTCGCGCCAGGCGCCGCCCCCCTTGGTGGCCCAGTAAAGTTCGCCCAGCGGCGGGATCGCGATCACGCCCAGGACGGGCTCGCCGTCGTCGATCAGGCCGATGCTGATGGCCCAGAGCGGGAGGCCGTGGACGAGGTTGCCGGTCCCGTCGATCGGGTCGATCGACCACCGACGCGGGCCGGTCCCGCCCGAGTCGGCGTATTCCTCGCCGGTCAGGGTGTCGTCGGGGAACGCCTCGGCCAGCCGGGCCCGGAGGAGCTGCTCCAGGTCGCGGTCGAGGTCGGTCACGTAGCTTCGGTTGTCCTTCTCCTCGGGCCGGACCCTCCCCGCCCTCGACCGGGCCAGCGTGGCGGCTTCGGTCGCGAGTCCCTTGACCAGTTCCAGGTCGGATCCGAGCGTTCCCATCGGCGGTCCTCGCGGGGTGATCGGTCGATTGGGCCAGACGGCCGGACCCAGGATAACCCGACGGGCCGCGGGGTCAACCGGGGCCCGCCCCGGGTCCGACCGTCGATTCTGGTGAGCAGGCCACGGCACTCCCAGAAACCGAGGTCACACCCGCTGTCCGGGTGTCAGTCGGTCAATCGGGGAGAATCCGTCGAGGATCTGGAATCGGGCGATCGGCCTGGTACAATGGGCCGTCCAGGGAGGGCCCCGCTCCGGGAATTTTCCCATCGGATCCGGAGACTCCCCGCGAGTCCGGCCCCGCCCGGTTCGCCCCCTCCTCGCCCCAACCGGATCGACATGCACCCGCCCTCGCAGCCGAGCCCTCCGCCCGCCTCGATCCGCCTGGACAAGCTGGTCGCCGAGCGGTTCACCCTGTCGCGACGGGCCGCGCAGGAGGCGGTCCGCAATGGCCGGATCGAACTCGACGGTGAGCTCTGCGACGAGCCGGGCCGCGAGGTCGCCCTCGACGCCCCGGTCGCCTTCTTCCCCAACCGGCCGCAGGCCCGGAAAGTCGCCGGCCGGCTCCGGGTCTTGCACGAAGATCCGCACGTCCTGATCGTCGACAAGCCCGCCGGCCTGCTCACGCAGCCCACGCCCGCCCACGAGCGCGACACGCTGGTCTCGCGGGCGACGCGCTACCTGTCGATCCGCCACGGCGGCCGGACCTTCCTCGGCGTGGTCCACCGGCTCGACAAGGACACCACCGGGGCCCTGGCCCTGGCCCGCTCGCCCGAGGCGATCCGGGCGTTCCAGAGACTTTTCCGCGACCACGACATCGAGCGGCAATACCTGGCCGTCGTCGAGGGGAGCCCCCACCGCGAGTCGGGGACCATCGAGAAGGCGCTGGTGACCGACCGGGGCGACCTGAGGCGCGGCGTCGCCCGGCACGAGGGGGAAGGGAAGCGGGCCGTGACCCACTACCGGGTCGTCGAGCGGTTCGGCCCGGTGGCCTCGCTGATCGCCTGCTGGCTGGAGACGGGCCGGACCCACCAGATCCGGATCCACATGGCCGAGCTCGGCCACCCCGTCGTCGGCGAGCAGGTCTACCGGCCCCGGAATCAGCCCTCGTGCAAAGCCAGGTTCCACCGCCAGGCGCTCCACGCCCAGACCCTCGGCTTCGTCCACCCGATCCTCGGGCATGAGGTCAAGGTCGAGGCTCCGGTCGCGACCGACATGGACGCCCTGATCGTCGACTTGCGAAATCGCTACGGGATCGAGGGGGCGGGGGGTTGAATCTCTTCGCGGCTCCAAGGCTATCCGGAAACATTTCCTTGACCTGGCAATGAGCTATGGCCAATGGGTGATGGGTGAGAAATCCTCGGAGATTTCCCCGGGATCGGCATCGCATGCCGTCCCGCTTATCGACCATCACTCTTTGACCAGCAACCATTTTCGATCCCGGCTAGCGGTTCAATTCCCCTTCTTCTCCCCGGGCTCGGGCTTCTCGAAGACGATAATATGTTGCCAGGGGAGGAACTCCAGGCTTTCCTTGAAGACGAAGCCTTGAGGTTCGAGTTCGAGGCGGACCTGCTTGAGGGTCATCTTGTGCTCGGGCTTGATGGGGACTTCGGGGTCCTCGCCGCGGAATTCGACGAGGACGAGCCGGCCGCCGGGCTTGAGGGCCTTCTTGAGGCCCACGAGCAGGGCCTCGGGGTCGGAAGCCTCGTGGTAGACGTCGACCATCAGGGCGAGGTCGACCTGCCCCTCGGGGAGCCGGGTGTCAGCCTGGGTGGAGCGGATCGGCTTGATGTTCTTGACGCCGGCGGTCCGGGCGTTGGCCTGGAGCATCTGGAGCATCTGGGGCTGAACATCGGTGGCCAGGACGGTCCCGGTCGGGCCGACCCTCCGAGCCAGGCGGAGGCTGGTGTAACCGGCCCCGGCCCCGATGTCGGCGACGGTCTGGCCCGGCTGGATCTTGAGAGCGTCGAGCATCCGATCGGGCTGCTCCTCGGCCTCTCGGGTGTCGCGGAACAGCCAGTCGGCCCCCTCGAAGCCCATCACCCCGGCGATCGGCCGGCCCATGTAGGTGCCGGGCGGGTCACGACGGGCCGCGCGCTGGGGCTTGGCCTTCGCGGTCCCCGCCGGGGCGGCTCCCTGCGCGACGGCCCCCCGGTTGGAGCCCGCGATCAGGAGGGCGACGGCCGCCGCCAGGAGCGTCGAGAGACGAGGCATGGGTTGACCCCGGGGTGATTCCAGATCGGGACGGCGCGATCCCGCCGTGGTGGGATTATAAGCCGGGGGGCAGTCGGAGAGTAGGACGACCCGGAGACGACGGAAGGGCCGCCGGCGAGGCATCGCCGGCGGCCCTTCCTGTTCTCGATCGCGACCGATCGCTCGGAAGCCCGAGGATCAGGCACCGGGGACGGGGGCCGGCGGGGCGGGGGTCGGCGGAGTGCTCGGGGTGGGGACCGGGTTCCCCGGCGAAGGGGCCGCCGGTGGGGCGGGGGCCGACTCGGGTGCGGTCGGGGCCAGAGTCGAGCCGGGTGTCGAGGGCGCGGGGCTCATGGAGGTGCCCTGCGAGGTCGGATACTGCGTCGAAGGGTACTGGGACGAGGCGTAGCCCTCATAGACCGGAGTGTACGTCCCGTAGACCGGCATGCCACCCCCCATGCACGAGTCGCAGGCAGGGGCCATGGCCACGGGGGCCGGGGCGCAGCACGCCTGACAACGATTCTTCTTGCAGCCGAAGAGGCCATGCTTGTGGCGCGGGGCCGAATAGCAACTGCTGTAGCCAGATGAGTAGCCGCCGCTGTAGCACGACGAATAACCGCTGCCGTAGCCCGACGAGTTGCCGCCGCCATAGCCGCTGGAATAGCCGCCGCTGTAGCAGCTCGAATAGCACGACGTGTCGCCGCTGGAATAGCAGCCGCTGCTGTAGCTGGTCTGGCTGTAGCAGGACGAATAGCAGCTCGCGGCGTAGGCGGGCTCGCACTTCTTGTGGTGGCAGCCCAGGCCCGAGAGGGCCAGGAGCATGACGACGGTGCCTTGCATGTCAGTTCTCCCAGGTGTTCGCGAGGTCAATCGGACGGTGTCAGCTCTCGCCTTTTTCAATCCCGAGCGGAGGTCGGGGCGAGCAAGGCCGAAAAGCCCACGCCCTCCCACTTCGCCGCTCCGTTGAATTCGCTCTCTTCCGCATCGCTTCTTCAGTTACCGCAAATTCTAAACCCTGATTGGCCCAACTGCAAGTCAATTTGGGAAAGCGGCAAGGACAAAATACGTCTAGGCAGTTTGTGATAGGGTAGTCAGTTTCGCCGGGTCGAACCCTCGATCGGGTTCGACTGGTCGGAGCGAGCATCGGCCTGTAGGCTATCCAGTCGGCCACGGGCCGCTTCGATCGGGTCAAGTCCGGGAGCTGAGGGGGGCTCGGCATGGATGGAGGCAGAAGCGCAACCGAAGGCAAGGACGCCCCGGCGGCGGTCCGATGGCCGACCTGGGCCCGGGTCTTGACGACGCTGGCGTTGCTCTATCACGCTTCGGCGGTCTGGGTTGGAGCGTGGGCGCCCGGGCCCTCGTCGGAGCTGGAGCGGCAACTCGTCGGCCCGTTCGACGCCTATTATCAGGCGACCAACCAGGGGTTCTCGTACCGCTATTACAGTCCCGAGCCGCCGCCGACGCCGATCATCACGGCAACCCTGGCGTTCGCGGACGGTCGGCCCGATCGCGTCGCCCGGATCCCCGAGCGCGGGACCTGGCCGAGGCTCCGGTATCAGCGTCAGCTTGCCCTGGCGAACGGGCTGTTCCAGGATCTGAACGAAGCCAAGCGGCACGGCGACGGCTCGGGGAGCCCCTGGGCCCATGCGTTCAAGACGCACCTCTGCCGGTCGAACCCCGGCTGCTCGACGGTCACGCTCCGGTGGCAGATGCACCTGGTTCCCAACCCCGGGCGGGTCCGAGAGTTGCTCGACCGGTCGGGGGGGCGGCCGGTCGACCTGGACGCCGAGGAGTTTTACACCGCCCCCGAACGGATCGGAGTCTACCCGTGCGACGCCTCCTGAACGGGCTGACCGCCTATCCGGCCGAGCTGGCCCGGGCGATCGGTCGGGGCTGGGACCGGTTCGTCTTCACCCCGGCCGACCCGACCCCGCTGGGCCTGATCCGGGTGGCCGTGGGCGCCCTCCTGTTCTGGAGCCTCCTGGTCTACGGGCTCGATCTCCACGCCTTCTTCGGGCGGGTCGGGTGGATGAATTTGGAGATCGTCCAGGGACTTCGCCACCAGCAGACCCCGTATGCCTGGTCGCTCTGGGACTTCATCCCCGATGGCCTGCTCCGGCCGGCCTGGCTAGCGTGCCTGGCGGTCCTGGCGGCGTACACGCTGGGGCTCTGGAGCCGATGGACGGCGGCCCTGGCCTGGGCGATCGCCGTCTCGACGGCCCGGCGGGCGCCGATCAGCCTGTACGGGTTCGACGACATCGTGACCACCTGGGCCTTCTATCTGGCGGTCACCGGCGCCAGCGGCCAGGCGGCTTCGCTGGACCGTTATCTCTCCCGCCTGAAGCGGAACCGGGCCGAGGTCGCCAGCCGGCGGAAGGACGGGCGGTGGACCGGCCCGACGGGGGTCCCGGACCCCTCGACCTCGGCCAACATCGGGCTCCGGTTGATCCAGTGCCACCTGGTCCTGATCTACGGGATGTCGGCCCTCTCCAAGTTCCGGGGGAACGCCTGGTGGGAGGGGATGGCGACCTGGGGCACGCTGGCCGATGGCGAGTTCCGCCTGTTCGACCTGACCTGGCTGGCAGCCTACCCGCTCCTCCTGAACGCCATGACCCACGCCGCGCTGCTGGTGGAGACCTCGTACCCGGCGCTGATCTGGGTCAAGCCGGCCCGGCCGCTGGTCCTGGCCGGGGTGGCGGCGCTCCACGCGGGGATCGGCCTGACGCTGGGCCTGTTCGAGTTCGGCCTGGCGATGATCGCCGGGAACCTGGCGTTCGTCTCCGGCCCCTGGCTCCGGAGCCTGGTCTCCGGGCGGGATCAGCCGGCCGGGAAGGTCCTCTACGACGGGGCCTGCCCGCGATGCCGGGCGTCGATGGCGTTCATCACCGCAGGCGACCCCGACCGCGTGATCGAGCCGATCGACCTGACCGCGGTCGACGTGGCGACGATCCACCTCGGCTTGACCCGGGAGGCATGCCTCAAGGCGATGCACCTGGTCCACCGCGACGGCCGGGTCGAGGTGGGTTACGAAGCGGTGATGACCCTGCTGGCCTGGACCCCGCCCTCGGCGGCTCTGGCGCTGGTCCGGTATCTGCCGGGAGTGTCCTTCGTCGGCCGGCGCGTCTACAATCGAATCGCCGAGTCGCGCCCGCGCGACGTGGCCTGCACCGACGAGGTCTGCGGCATCCACCCGCCCGCCGGTCGGGCTCCGGGGGAGAAGTGCCCGGCCTCGGCCCAGCCCGGGAAGGCCCCGCGATGAGCACCGATCCGACCCCGAGCCCCGATCCGATCGAGGTCCCGCCCCCCGCGCACCGGCTCTTCCTCCACGAGCCCGGCTGGCGGGTCGCGCTGAAGGCTGGCAGCGAGCGTGAGTTCTGCTACGCGATGGCCCCCGGCCAGGACTTCTATCACCGCCTGCTCGATGGCGAGGTCTACCTCTTCAACAATGAAGAGCGGCTCTGCCTGGCCTGCGCCGAGCGGAGGAAACTCCTGTCCTACTGGCCCAAGGGCCTCCGCGACCCGGTCCCTATCGTGGAGATCGACGACGGGTCGGAGGAGGGCCCGGGCGTCTATCGCCGTGAGATGGACGATCCCGGCCGCTGACCCACGCCTCGAATCTCGCGATGCCCATCAGGGCGATCGGACTTCCCCGGACGGGGGGCTCCCCTGCGGCGGGGATCCGGTCGCGACCTCCGGCCGGTTCCGGCGGGGCTCATAGCCGACGATCTCGGAATAGCCGACCCCCCCCGGCACCTCGATCCGCTCGACGCGATCCATCGTCGCATCGAACGCCTCCTTGACGACGGCGGTGAACTCGGGGAGCCACGAGGCGTCGAGGACCCAGACGCGGCAGCCGGGAAGAGCCTCGGCCGATCCGGCGGCCTCGGCGGCATATTCCCTGGCGTAGGCCCGGAAGGCCGCCATGTCCTGGAGGACCCGCGTGTCCGACCAGCCCGGGCGTCGCTCCAGGCCCTTGGGAAAGCCGAGGATCTCCGCCCGGACGCCGGTCCGGGTGTTCCGGAGGTAGTAATCGATCTTGGTGAAGTAGTTATCGGTGCAGACGACCATGTCGCCGGTGTGCCCCTTCCCGAGCATCTTCTCCACCGCCGCGCGGCTCCCGTCCTCCGGGAAGCCGTGGCGGGCCAGCGAGACCCGGTAACGGACTTCGATCGAGCCGATGACGCAGACCATCGTCAGACCGACCGCGACCCGGAGCAGGCGGTTCGACCGGTTCACCATCAGGGCGAGGATCGCGACGAACGGGAGCGTCGTGAGCATGATGTACGGGTCGGATTTGAGGAACTGCTCCCCAAGGACCGTCGACGCCAGAAACGGCCCGAGCAACGTGACGCTCCAGAGGACGGCCAGGACCCGGGGTCTCTCGTCGGCGAGGAAGCCCGCCGCCCTCGCCCTCAGCCCCCCCCCGGTGGTCCAGGACCACCGACCTCGGCGATGCTCGACCAGGGTCAGGAGCAGCAGCGCCGGGAGGATCAGGAAGAGCCATCGTCGCCCGAAGTAGGTCTCGGACACGAGGGCCGACAGCGGGGGTGGGGTCCGGTCGCCGTTGAACCGACCGCTGGAGAGTTGGGCCCGGAGGGACGGCCCCCAGGCCACGGCGAAGGCGATCACCGGCGCCACGGCCCCCAGCAGGAAATCGGGGAAGCGCCGCCACCGATAGAACGCCAGGTAGGCGACCCCCTGGGCGAGCAGGCAGAACGCGAAGTAGTAATGCGTCATGAAGCCGGCGAAGTTGGCCAGGGCCAGCAGCGGCAACGCGACCCGACGCGGCAACCGGCCGGTGAACAGGCCGACGAAGCTGAGCAGGGCGACGCACGACTCCAGGAACATCATCTCATAGAATCTCGCGAAGATCGGGTCATAGCCCAGGAGCTTGCAGCCGATCATCAGGACGAAGATCGCCAGCCGCTCCGCCCGGCTGAACAGCGGCCGGCCGAGCCACCAGATCACCGGGAAGGAGAGCAAATAGCAGAGGCCCGACTGGGCGCGGACCCAGACCTCGGACTCGCCGCCCAGGTCGATCCAGAGCTTCATCGCGTAGTGGTAGAGCGGGGCGCTCGGCTCGAACCGGATGTATTCGGCGATGTGCCCCCACCCCGACCGGTCGAGCCAGACCACGTAGGATTCGTCCTGGAAGAATTCCCGGTTGCCGCCGATGCAGGCGAGGACCAAAACCGTGACCGCCGAGAGGCCCGCGAGCAGGTACGTCCCGGACCGGATCGCCCGGCGCGCCACCGGGCCCCGCCCCGACGCCGGCCCGGCTGCGGAGGGGAAGACCGTCTTCGGGTCCGAGCCGGGCTCGGCCCCGCGATCGTCGTTGGCCATGACCTTCCCTCGGGTGGGGCCGCCGCTCGGACGCTCAGGCGTGGGCCATCCGGCGGCGGAAGATGAGGAACTGATTGGCCAGGTAATTCAGGACCATGCCCGCGCCGATCCCGAAGAGGGCCGCGGCCTGGATCGGCAGGCCCGGCCATCGGAGCGAGACCAGGATCGTGACGGCATAGTTGACCCCGGCGCCGGCCGCCGAGGCCATGACGAAGCCGAGGAACTGCCTCCGGATCGGCTCCGACCGGGCGTAGCCGAAAGTGAACCGGCGGTTGAGCAGGAAGTTGGTGACCACGCTGACGGCGATTCCCGCCGCCACCCCCGCCGCCTGCGGGACCCCCAGCGCGACCGCGGCCGAGAGGATCCCCAGGTTGACCACCACGCCGCTGAGGCCGACGACGCCGAACTGCACGGCGCTACTGATATAAGCGAATTTGTAGATGTAGAGCCGGCGGAGGTGCTGGAGGTAGCGGAGCTGCTCCTTGAAGGTCAGCTTGCTCTGGCCGAAGCGGCGGTCGGTGAACCGGATCGGGACCTCGCCGACGTTCTCGATGCCGCACTTGACGATCAGCTCCAGCCCGATCTTGTAGCCGATCGGGTTGAAGTACCGGGCCTTCTCCACCTCGGAGCGGCGGAATGCGAAGAAGCCGGCCATCGGGTCGCTGGCGCGGGTCAGGGGGCGGGACAAGAGGGTCGCCACCCGGCTGTTGAGCCAGCGGAAGAAGCCCCACTCGTCGTCGGTGCTCCCGCCGGGCACATACCGCGAGCCGATCACGAACTCCTGGCCGGTGGCCAAGGCCAAGATCATGTCGGGAATCTTCTCGGGGGGGTGGCTCAGGTCGGCGTCCATCACCACGACCACCGGATGCCGGGCCAGGCGGATCCCGTCCAGGACCGCGGCGCTGAGCCCCCGGGGACCGCCGCGGACGACCATCCGGGCCCACTCGAAGCCGCCATCCCGGACGAACTCGACGCTGCCGTCGTTGCTCTGGTCGTCCATCAGGAGGACCTCGATCGTCAGGTCGTGCAAGCTCCGGAGCGCCTCGATTCGCTCCAGGAGGTGCGGCAGGCTGTCCCTCTCCTTGTAGGTGGGCACGACAATCGAGATGGGCGTCAGGACGCGGATCTCGGCCAGCCGATCGGGCTGATCCGGGATCGACTGGACCGCCGCGTCTCCGGTGCGATTGCTCGACATCGATAAGATACCCAGGTGTGGATCAATCGCCGGGCGAGGTTGGGCGGGGGTCGGCCGCGTCCCCCCGTCGCCCCGGTCGCACGGGGATGGCGACTGCGGGGTCGAGGCGATCGGGAGGGCGGCGAGCATGGCCGGACCGTGTTCCACCCCGCTCGGAGGACCAGACCAGAACCGGGCCCGCCGATGGCGTGACGGTCGGGCAGTGGCATCGCGGCGATCCCAAGGGGCACGTCCCCGAATCTTAAGAGGTGGCATCCGGCGTTGCAACTGAAAAGGCACGCAATTTCCTTGGTGATCGCGTCCAGCCTCGCATCCGGCGCGGATGTTGCTCATCCGCCTCATCGCGGGGCGGGCTGATCGGCGATCGGGACAAACGGCTGGCCGACCGGGGATTGCGGACCTCCGGTTCCCTTCTCCGCGACCCGCTCCGGCATTTCGATGGGGTTGATCGATCCAGCTTCGATCCATCTTGACTTTACAGGTCGAAATGGGCAGGATTCAACCCTCGATAGGATCGGGGTCGCGCCGATGGCCGTCTCTTCAAAGTGTTACTACGCCCTCCGGGCGATTTATGCCCTGTCCGAACACGCCAGCACCGAGCCCCTGAAGATCGCCGAGATCGCCGAGCGGGAGCAGATCCCGGTGCGATTCCTGGAGGTGATCCTGGGCCAGCTCAAGGGGGGCGGCTTCGTCCGGAGCCGGCGGGGGGCGGAGGGGGGATACACCCTGGCTCGGTCGCCCGAGGAGATTACCATCGGCGAGGTCATGCGGTACGTCGACGGCCCGATCGCCCCGGTGGACTGCGTGAGCCAGTCGCGCCCCAAGGAGTGTGAATTCCACGGCCACTGCCACTTCTTCGGGTTCTGGGGCCGGGTCCGCCAGGCGATCTCCGATGTCGTCGACCGGACGACCTTCGCCGACCTCCTCCGCGAGAACCGTGACCGCAAGAAAGAATACGTCGGCGACTGGAACATCTGAAAGAGGGCGGGACCCGAGGCATGCGACCGGGCGGGCGGGCGATCATCTGGATGGCGGCGGGGCTGGTCCTGGCGGGCCTGGGCCCGACCTGCGAGCGGCCGGGCGGCCCCGGACCGGGCCCGCGCCCCGACACCCTCACGCTGGGCGCCTACTCGGTGGTCCGCGAGGCGTTCCACGACGGCCTGATCCCCGCCTTCGCCGCCGACTGGAAGACCCGGACCGGCCGGTCGGTCCGGTTCGAGGAGTCGTACAATGGCTCCGGCGCCCAGGCGCGCGCCATCGCCTCGGGGTTCGACGCCGACATCGCGGTGCTCTCGCTGGAGAGCGACATGGACGTGCTCCTCAAGGCGGGGCTGGTCCGGAAGGACTGGAACGCCGGCCCGGACCGGGGGAATCTCACCCGGAGCCTGGTCGTGATCGGCCACCGCGACGGCAATCCCAAGGGGATCCTCGACTGGCCCGACCTGGCCACGCCCGGCGTCGGGGTCCTCTACCCCGACCCCAAGACCTCCGGCGGCGCCCGCTGGAACATCGCCGCCATCTGGGGCGCGGGACTCCTCGGCGGGGCCGGAGGGATCCGGCAGCCCGAGCCCGACGCCGCCCGCGACCTCCTGGCCGGGGTCCAGGCCAACGTGGTGAACATGGACGGCTCCGGCCGGCAGAGCCTGGCCACCTTCGAGCGCGGGACCGGCGACGCGGTGGTCACCTACGAGAACGAGCTGCTGCTCCGCAAGAAGTTCGGGGCCAGGCCGATCCCCTACGTCACGCCCCGGGCCACGCTCCAGATCGAGAGCCCCGCCGCCCTGATCGGCCCGTCGATCGACCGGCACGGTAACCGCGAGGTCGCCGAGGCGTTCTTCGCCTTTCTCCGCTCGGACCGGGGGCAGGCGATCCTGGGCGATTACGGGTTCCGCCCGGTGAATCCCGGCCTCAAGGTCGATGGGCTCCCGCCCCTGCCGCCCGGTCTGTTCACGATCCGCGACCTCGGCGGCTGGCCGCGGGTGAAGCAGACGGTCTTCGACGCCGGCGGGGTCTGGGCCTCGACGTTCACCCGACGAGCCGGGGGGAAGTGACCCGCATGCCCCTCCGGACCCCGATGAGCCCCGCCCTGGCCCTCCGGGCGTCGACCCTGGCCTACCTCGGCGTGATGGTCGTCCTCCCGCTGGCGGCCTTGACGATCCAGGCGTCCGCGCCCGGCCCCTGGGCGTTCCAGCAGGCGATCTTCGACCCCTTCGCCTGGCACGCGCTGAAGCTGACCTTCTGGACGGCCTTGGTCATGGTCGGGATCAACGCCGCGATGGGGACGGCCACGGCCTGGGTCCTGGTCCGCTACGAGTTCCCTGGCAAGAGCCTCATGAACGCCCTGATCGACCTGCCCTTCGCCGTCCCGACGGTGGTCACCGGGCTCATGCTGGTGGCGCTCTACGGCCCGTCGAGCACCCTGGGGACGATCCTCGGCCGGGCCGGCCTGGCGGTGATCTACCAGCAGCCGGGGATCGTCCTGGCGCTCCTGTTCGTGACCTATCCGTTCGTGATCCGGAGCGTCCAGCCGGTCCTCCTGGAGATTGACCGGGGCGAGGAGGAAGCCGCGGCGACCCTCGGCGCGTCCCCCTGGACGATCTTCCGGCGGATCACGCTGCCCACCCTGTTCCCCTCGATCCTGACCGGCACGGCCCTGGCGTTCAGCCGGGCCCTGGGGGAGTTCGGCAGCGTGGTGATGGTTGCCGGGAACCGCCCTCTGGAGACCAAGACCGGCCCGATGTACGTCTTCGGCGAGATCGAGAGCGGCAATCGCCACGGGGCCATGGTGGTCTCGGCCGTCCTGCTCGCCTCCTCGCTGGCGATCCTGATCGCGCTGAATCTGATCCAGCGGACCCGGAAGTCGTAATCCCCTCGCCCGGCAGGACCCAGGACAGGTTGCCTCATGGATTCCACATCAAAGGGTGATGCTCGGTCCTCGATCCTGAGTTCTCGGTCCTTGCTGATCGGCGTGGTCGTCGGCTGGTTCGCGATGCTGATCCTGGTGCCGTCGCTGGCGCTGGCGCGGAAGGCCCTGGAGGGCGGGTTCGGGCCGTTCTGGGAAGCGCTGATGTCGGCGGACGCCCGGCGAGCGTTCGGGCTGACGATCGGGATCACGGCGGTATCGACGGTGGTCAACACGCTGTTCGGGCTGGGGTTCGCGCTGGTCCTGGTCCGCCAGCGGTTCTTGGGGCGGACCCTGGCCGACGGGCTGGTGGACCTGCCCTTCGCGGTCTCGCCGATCATTGCCGGGCTGATGCTGGTGATCGTCTACGGGCCGAACGGGTGGCTGGGGCGGCACCTGGAGTCGGCCGGGCTCCGGGTGGTCTACGCCTGGCCGGGGATGCTCCTGGCGACGCTGTTCGTGACCGTCCCGTTCGTGGTCCGCGAGGTCGTGCCGGTCCTCCAGGAGTTCGGGGTCGATCAGGAGGAGGTGGCCCGGACCCTCGGCGCCGGTCGGTGGCGGACCTTCTGGCGGGTGACGTTGCCCTCGATCCGCTGGGGCCTGGCCTACGGGGTGACGCTGACGGTGGCCCGGTCGCTGGGCGAGTTCGGGGCGCTCCTGGTCGTCTCGGGCAACATCCTGGGCCGGACCCAGACGGCCACGCTCTACATCCACGACACGATCGAGGGCTTCCACCCCGAGGGCGCCTACGCCGCCAGCGTGGCCCTGGCGGGGATCTCCTTCGTCCTTTTGATCGGGATGGAGATGGTCCGGAAGCGCGTCGAGCATCACGAGACCGGCCGGGGCGACGAGTAGCGTGGAAACGGGAGGTTGACGTGGCGATCGCGGTCCGGAACCTGTGCAAGCGGCTGGGCAACTTCGCCGTCGACGACGTCTCCTTCGAGGTCCCCGAGGGGCAGCTCGTGGCCTTGCTGGGGCCCTCGGGCTCGGGCAAGAGCACGATCCTCCGGATCATCGCCGGGCTGGAGACGGCCGACTCCGGCGAGGTCGCCCTGACCGGCGAGGACGCCACCCGGATGCCCGTCCAGCAACGGGGCGTGGGCTTCGTCTTCCAGCACTACGCCCTGTTCCGACACATGACGGTCCGCCAGAACGTCGGCTTCGGCCTGGAGGTCCAGCGGATCGCCAAGGACGAGATCCGGCGGCGGGTCGACGAGCTGCTCGACCTGGTCCAGCTCTCGGGCTACGCCGAGCGGTTCCCCTCGCAGCTCTCGGGGGGTCAGCGGCAGCGGGTGGCGCTGGCCCGGGCCCTGGCCCCCCGGCCCAAGGTCCTGCTCCTGGACGAGCCCTTCGGGGCGCTCGATTCCCGGGTCCGCGACGAGCTCCGGACCTGGCTCCGGAAGCTCCACGACGAGGTCCACGTCACCAGCCTGTTCGTCACCCACGACCAGCAGGAGGCGTTCGAGGTGTCCGACCAGATCGTGGTGCTGAACAAGGGGAAGATCGAGCAGATGGGGCCGCCGCAGGACCTCTACGAGCACCCGGCCTCGCCGTTCGTCACCGAGTTCCTGGGCGCGGTGAACGTCCTGCCGATCGAGTCGATCCTGGCCATGACCACGATCCGGGACGAGGCCCCGCTGCCCCTGGACCTGCCCGGTCCCGGCGGCCCGAGCCTGGTCTACGTCCGTCCGCACGACCTGGAGGTCACCCGCCAGAGCGACGACCGGCCCGCCTGGTTGGCCCGGATCCGCCGCCTGACCCCCCTCGGCGGTCTGGTCCGGCTCGAACTGAACCTCCGCGACGGCACGAACCTGCTGGTCTCGCTGACCCGCGAGCGCTGCCTGGAACTGAACCTGGCCGGCGGCGACGACATCTACGTCGTCCCCAAGGACATGAAGGTCTTCCATGGCCACCGCCAGCCGATCGTGGGAGACTACGTCATCTGACGCGACGTCCCCGGCGAAGGCGACTCACCGCATGACCGAACTCCCGTTCTTGTGGGCCGACGGGATCCTGACGCCGATGTTCCACCTCGGCCCCTCAATCCTGGAGAAGATCCTCCGCCCGATCGTCGTTTACCTCTTCCTGGTGGTCCTGCTCCGGATCTTCGGAAAGCGGGAGCTGGCGCAGCTCAACCCCTTCGACCTGATCGTCCTGCTCTCGCTCTCCAACACGCTTCAGAACGCCATGATCGGCGCGGACAACTCGGTCACCGGCGGCCTGATCGGCGCGTTCAGCCTCTGCGGGATCAACTACCTGGTCGTTCGCTTCCTGTTCAAGCACCACCGGCTCGATCAGTGGATCGAAGGCAAGCCCGCCGTCTTCATCAAGGACGGCAAGATCCGCCCCAAGGCCCTCTCCCGCGAGATGCTCAGCCGGGCCGATCTGCTGACCATCGTCCACCGCCAGGGCTTCGCCTCGTTCGAGGAGGTTGACTCCTGCGTTCTGGAGACCGGCGGGTCCTTCGCCATCGAGGGCAAGACGCTCCGCAAGTCCGACCGCGACCATGCCGAGATCCTCGCCCGGCTCGACGCGCTGACCCGCCAGATCGAAGCCCTCCAGCGAGACCTCCGCCCCCGCGAACCGGATGCGCCCTGATCGATGGAGAATGGTTGGGCCGCCTTGACATCTCCTGAATCGGTCGGACATCCTGAGTGGTCCGTTTCAGAGCGAGGTGGTCGCCAAGACGCGGTTGCCCCTGAGCCGCCAGTCGCTGGCCGACCTGACCAAACCGGCGCCCACTCTGCCCTGGGCAAGCCGGTCAGCCGCAGCACCGTCTGGCGGGTCCTCGACGGCGACGCGATCAAGCCCTGGCCCTACGAGCACTGGCTCTTCCCCCGCGACCCGAAGTTCGCCGAGAAGGCCGGGCCGATCCTCGACCTCGACGCCGGCACGTGGGAGGGCCAGCCCCTCGGCCCGAAGGATCACCTCATCAGCTCCGACGAGAAGACGGACATCCAGGCTCGAATTCGTTGCCACCCCGGCCTTGCCCCGGCCCACGGAAGGGTGAGGCGGGTCGAGCACGAATACGACCGTGGCGGGGCGTTGCAGTACCTGGCCGCCTGGGACGTGCGGCGGGGATACGTCATGGGCCGATGTGAGCCGAAGACCGGCATCAAGCCGTTCGGGCGGTTGGTGGCCCAGGTGATGGAGCGCGAGCCCTACCGCTCGGCCGATCGCGTCTTCTCGGTCGTCGACAACGGCTCCTCGCATCGCGGGGCGAGCTCCGTCAGGCGACTGGTGAAGGCCCATGAGAACGTGATCTTGGTCCACACGCCGGTGCATTGGAGTTGGCTCAATCAGGTCGATCTGAAAAGGACCACTTAGGTTTTGGCGCGTGCGTCTACGTAGCCCTGCAGATCGACCAACGCCATCGTGCGGACCGGGAAGCTTTCGCCCAATACCCGGGCGAGGTGGCCGAAGTGGCGGCGGAAACCGCTGAGGATCTGAAACTCAAGCGTGCCGTTGGCTTGCGTGTCGAGGTACCGATCGCGGAGATTGGCGAGGGTTGGCTCCGACTCTGGAGCGGAGATCCCAGATCTGGCGACGGGGGGCGGCCCGTCGTGTCTGAAGAACGCCACGACGTCGGAAATCGGCGGCATCTCGATGAGCCCCTGTCTGAGCCTCATGAGTCGGTAGTCGACCTGCGCCGCCTTCGCCTTCGCCTCCGACTCGGCGACATGGCCGAGCGTGAACATCCGCTGCTTACCCCGATAGTTGAAGATGACCCGATCGCTGCAGATTCGCTCCTGGAGCGAGGTTATGCGGCCCCCTTCCCGACAATGCCACCGCAATGCGACGCGGGCATTCTTACCAAACTCTTGCCAGACCGAGGGACTGCGTCAAGGCCCTTTCGCTGCAAGCCCAATGATGCTATTGAAATGCGAGAGGAGGGATTTGAACCCTCACGCCTTGCGGCACAGGAACCTAAATCCTGCGTGTCTGCCGTTCCACCACTCTCGCGATTCGATGGCTTTCGATTTTACTCGGGTCCCCCGGATCGGTCCATCGTCGGGTCCGAAGTCGCCGGACTCCCCTCATCAGATCGCCCGGTCGGCGGTAGACTGGCGGGGGTGGATGGACTCGGCCCGTGGAGTGAGGTGCCATGGCGGGACGACGCGACCTGAGCTTCGACCGACTCGACGACGTCATGCCGGAGGTCGACCGGCTCCTGGGCGGTCATACCCGGGCCGGCTCGTGGACACTCGGCCAGGTCCTGCATCACCTGGCGTCAGCGATCCGGCTGACGATGGCCCCACCGACGCCCTTCGTAGAGGGCGGCCCCCGGGCCGACCGCGAGGCGGAAGTCGCCCGGAGGCGTTTCTTTCGGGCCGGGCGGTTCCCGGATGGTGTCCAGGTGCCCCACCCATCGCTGCTTCCCCCGGTCGAGGCCGACGAACGGGTGCAGGCCGAATCGCTCCGATCGGCCTTCCGAGGCTTCGCCGATCACGACGGGCCCCTGCCCGCCCACCCGTTGCTCGGGCCACTGAGCCGGGACGAGTGGGACGCATTCCACCGGTTCCATTGTGCCCATCACCTGGGCTTGGTCCGGCCGGATCCGGCCGGATGTACCCCGCCCCCGGACTCCGGGGGACCCATCGAAGGAGGTTCCAGATGAGATTCTTGCAGGCCACAATCTTGATCGTGTTCCTGGCCTCGGTCGCCGCGTTCGCTCTCCAGAACAACGATTTGATCCCGGTCTCATTCCTGGCCTGGAAGATCGAGGCACCGCTCTCGGTGCTGATCGTGGGGGTCTACCTGCTCGGGATGGTCAGCGGTGGGGCCGTCTTCGGCTTCGTGAGGCGGTCGATCCGGAGCGTCTCCGACACCCCGCGCTGAGTCTCCCACCCTTCAAGGAGGAAGTCTGATGCGTCATACCACCCGCCTGGCCGTCGAGCCGCTGGAAACCAAGGTTCTGCTCTCGGGTCTGACCGCGATGGGGTCGGACCTGGCCCGGTCGATCGCCACGGACCGGACGTCCTATCGAGTCGGCCAGCCGGTCGTCATCACGCTCACCGAGACCAACGTCAGCGACCACGACGTGACCACCTACCACGGCCCGGGGAGCGACGGCTTCATCGCGAGCTGGGGCGGGCTGGCGGTCTGGCGGTCGAACCCCGGCCCGCAGCCCCTGTTTGTCGCCGTCGAGATCCTCCACCCGAACCAGTCGTCGACGCTCCACGCGACCTGGAACGGCCGGTCGAACCTGGGGTCCCCCGGCGACCCCTCGCGCGAGGGGCCCCCCGTCCAGGGGATCTTCGTGATCCGGAACCAGCGGGCCCCAGACGGACCGGCCGCGACGGTCACGATCGGAGGCACCCAGATCACGCCGCCCCGGCCGCCCGGTCGGATCCGCTGATGCGGAAGGAGGCGGCGCTCAGTCCTTCTTCCGGGTCAGGAGGAATAGGTTGGGAGGGCCCCCGTCGCCGGCCTTGAACTCGGTGGGCCGCTCGTTGCCGGGGCCGCCGACACAGATCTTGACCTTGTCGCCGTCAAAGGCGTAGATCCCGATGTTGTCCTTGGATTCCTGGCCGTCGGACCGCTTGAAGTTGAAGAAATCGACCGTCCGGGGGTCGGCCCGATCGTTGACCCGGATCTCGCCCTTGAGGACCAGCTCGGTGCCGTCGCCCCGCTCCCATCGGGTGTCGACGGTGTTGCCCTTGATCGTGAGGGTGATCGCGACGTCCTCGTTGTTGGGGCCGGCCTTGGCGGTCCAGGTCCCCTGGAACTTCCCGAGGTCGCCGGCGATCGGCTTCTCGGCGGGCCTGTCGTCCTTGACCCGGGCCCAGGTATTGAGCATGGGCGGGCCCCCCTCGCCGGCCTCGAATTTCGAGGGGCGGTCGTTGCCCGGGCCGCCGCTGCAAAGGGTCCACTTGTCGCCTTCGAGCCGGTAAATCGCCAGGTTGGCCGGGACGATGTCCCCCTGGCGATCCTTGAAATCGACCCAGTCGAGCGTCTTCGGGCTGGCCTGGTCGTCCACCTTGACCTTGCCCTTGAGCTTGATGTCCTCGCCGTCGGGCCGGCTCACGGTGATCTCGGCGGCGTCCCCCTTGAGGACCAGGGTGATCGGGACGTCCTTGTTCGGCCCGACCTTGGCCGTCCAGGTCCCCTGGAGCCCGGCCAGGTCGCCCTTGGGCTCGTCGGCGGGGCTCGGGGCCCCGAGGGTCGGGGCGACGATCAGGGCCAGATATGCCGTCGTTCTCATCCTCATCGCGGTGACTCCATGGACGGTGATGCGAAAGCTCCAGGGGCGATCCCGGCCGGAGATCCGGCACGACCCCCGGCGGTCTCGACCCGGTCAGTCGCGGACCTCGGTGGCGAGCCACGCCTTGAGCTGGGATCGAAGCTTGCCGGCCAGCTCGGGGTGTTCGGCGATCGCGTTCCGACGCTCGGAGGGGTCGGCCTCCACGTCGAACAGCTCGGGCTGGCCGTCGTTGACGACGACCAACTTGTAGCGGCCCCTCATCGCGGCGAGCTGGTTGCCCCCCTCGCTCCGCCACTCCCAGAACAGGGTCCGCTCGGGGACCCGGCCCCGGCCGAGCCAGGCCGGGAGGACGTCCAGGCCGTCGACCTTCCAGGCGGGGTCGGGGACGCCTCCGGCGGCGGCCAGGAGGGTCGGGAACAGGTCGGTCGTCCGGATCACCTCGTCGGAGACGGCCCCCGAAGCGACGTGGCCAGGCCACCGGACGACGCCCGGGACGCGGACCCCGCCTTCCCAGAGGGTCCGCTTCTGGCCCCGGAACGGGCGGTTGCTGTCCAGGGCGTTGCTGGTCCCCAGGTTCCCGGCCTCGAAGGTGGCCCCGTGGTCGCTGGTGAAGACCACGATCGTCTCGCCGGCCAGCTTCAAGTCGTCCAGCGCCGCCAGGACCCGCCCGACGTTCCGGTCGAGCCGGGTGACCATCGCCGCGTAGGTCGCGTTGAGCGGCTTGCTCGGATCAAGCTCGGGAAACTTCCCCTTGTGCCGCTCGATCTCGTCGGCCGGGGCCTCGATGTTGAAGTGGGTGGCGGTGTAGGGGAGGTACAGGAAGAACGGGCTGGATTGGTGCCGCTTGAGGTAGTCGACGGCCCGGTCGGTGAACAGGTCGTTGGCGTAGCCGGAGACGGGCTTGAGGTCCCGACCTTCGTGGAGCTCCTCGGGGAACTGCTCCCAGGCGTGCTTGGCGTCGGTGAACCCGAAGAACTCGTCGAACCCCTGGTCCATCGGGTGGACCGGGCCGATCCCCTTGCGGCCCAGGCCCCGGTGCCACTTGCCGAGGAGGGCCGTGGCGTAGCCCCGGGCCTTGAGGGCCTCGGCCAGGGTGACCTCGCGGCTGGGGAGGTCGTCCTCGTTCCGCGAGACGCCGCAGTGGATGGTCGCCTTGCCGGTGAGCATCGCCGCGCGGCTCGGGGCGCAGATGACGGCCGCGGTGTAGAATCGCCGGAAGGTCGTCCCCTGGGCCGCGAGGCGGTCGAGGTTCGGGGTCGACCATTCCTTCCGGCCGTTGAAGCCGACGTCGCCCCAGCCCAGGTCGTCGGCGTAGATCAGGACGACGTTCGGCGGCCGGGGCGCTGGCCCTTGCGCCTCGACCGGGTGGGACGCCAGGCCGATCAGGAGGGCCAGGGCCGCCGCGATCGGGTGAATCATGCTGCGCATCGGTCGATCCATCGGATTCGATCCTGGTCCTCGGCGGTCGCGACCGGGCCCGGTCCGTTCGGGATCCACGGGGCCGTTGGCGCCCATGATGGCAGGGCGGAGGCACGGACGCCAGGGTGGTTCGGCCCGTCTCCCTTTCAGGCGACCGACGGCATCGCCTGGTCCTCCTCGTGGAGCAACTCGGCGAGGCGGACGATGTCCTGGTCGGCGGTCGAGCAGATCAGGGCGTCGTTGGCTGGCCCTTCGGCGATGTCGTCGCCCCAATCGACGACGGGCCGGTCCTTGCCATGCGCGAGGTCCGAGGCATGGGTGACCCGATTCCGGCCCTTGGCCTTGGACCGGTAGAGCGATCGGTCGGCCTGCTCGATCAGGGCGTCGGCCCTCCCGACATCCGGGGTCAGGGTCGAGACGCCCAGGCTGATCGTGATCGGCCGGAAGGTCCAGGGGTGCCGCTCGATCGACTCGCGGAGCCGCTCGGCCAGCGACCGGCCGGCCCCGGCGTCGCTGGAGGGCAGGAGCACGGCGAACTCCTCGCCGCCATAGCGGGCGACCACGTCGTGGTCGCGGACGCAGGAGCGGAGCCGGTGGGCCACGTCGACCAGGACCTGGTCGCCGGCGGGGTGACCGAAGGAATCGTTGAACGCCTTGAACTGGTCGACGTCGATCATCACCAGGGAGAGCGGGACCCCCCTCCGCCGGGCCAGCGAGAATTGCCCCTGCAACGCTTCGCGGAAATGGCGGTGATTCTTCAGGCCGGTCAGGCCGTCGCACGAGGCGATCTCGGCCAGCCGGGTGTTCCGCTGCTCCAGCTCGGCGTGCATCCGCTCCAGCTCGGCCGACCGGCTCCGGAGCTGCTCCTCCATCCCGATGATCCGGCGGGCGACGTTGAGCCGGGCGAAGAGCTCGGCGCGGTCGAGCGGCTTGGCCAGGAGGTCGTCGGCCCCGGACTGGAGGGCCTTGAGCCGATCCTCCCGCGAGTGCCGTCCCGTCAGCAGGATCAGGTAAGTATAAGGTCCGCGCCCGCCTCGGACCCGGAGCCTCCGGCAGAGGTCCAGCCCGTCCAGGCCCGGCATCATCCAGTCGGTGATGACCACCTGCGCCTCGTTCTCCCGCAGATAGTCCCAGGCTTCCTGGCCGTCGGCCATCGCGACGACTTCGAAATTGAGGCTCTCCAGCGTCCTGCGCAGGACGAGCCGGGAAACCTCGTCGTCCTCGGCGATCACGATCTTCATGGTCGCGCGGTTCCCCAACCCCCGGCCCGGCAGATCCCGGAATCCCCGGCGGCGAGCGGGGGGACACGACGGGGGTTTGTCCTCCTCGGGCCGGGATCCAGTCCGGCCCTCGGATCGATCGAATTAAACCTAGGTCGCGTTTTGAGGACCGGCCCAGGATCGGCCGGGCCAGCCCGTCGCCAGGTCCGTAAATGCAAGCCGTCCGGGCCTTTGTGATTGATCCCGTCTGTCGTGGGCGTGAACCGGGTGAATTGGCTTCGATTTTTCGGCCGATCCGGCGTCCCGTGGTGAGTTGGGATAGAATGGCGTCCGGCGGAGAGGCGATCTCACGAACGTCGAGGGGGCGAGATGAGCAAGGTGGAAACCTCGGCCAGGGTCGAGGGGGCCTCGGGGATTCCGAGGCGGTGGGGGTTCATCGGGGCCGGGAAGATGGCGACGGCCCTGATCCGGGGGATGATTCGGGTCGGGACCGCGCCGGAGTCGATCTCGGCCAGCGACCCGAACCCTTCGGTCCGCGCCGGGCTGGTGGGCGATACGGGGATCGCCACGTTCGACTCGAACGCCGAGGTCGTTGCCCAGAGCGACGTGGTCGTCCTGGCGGTCAAGCCGCAGTCGATGGCGGCGGTCCTGACCGAACTCCGGCCGATGATGACGCCCGACCATCTGGTCGTCTCGGTCGCGGCCGGGGTCGGGCTGGCGACCCTGGCGAACGGGCTCGGTGCCGACCGCCGGATCGCCCGGGCGATGCCGAATACTCCGGCCCTGGTGGGCGAGGGCGCCGCCGGCTACTGCCTGGGCCCGGCCGCGAGGGAGGGGGACGAGGCGATCGTCGCCGAGTGCCTGAAGGCCGTCGGCCTAGCTTTCCTCGTCCCCGAGACCCAGCTCGACGCCGTGACCGGCCTTTCCGGGAGCGGTCCGGCCTTCGTCTACATCATGATCGAGGCCCTCGCCGACGGCGGGGTCCGGGTCGGCCTGCCCCGCGACGTCGCCACGGCCCTGGCGGCGCAGACGGTCCTGGGCTCGGCCCGGATGGTCCTGGAGACCGGCCAGCACCCCGGCTATCTCAAGGATCAGGTGACCAGCCCCGCCGGGACGACCATCGCCGGGGTCCACGCCCTGGAGCGGGGGGGCGTCCGGGCCGCCCTGATCGACGCCGTCGAGGCCGCCTACCGGCGGTCCGTCGAGCTGGCCGCCCTCGCCGCCCAGGCCGGGCACCCGGGATGAAGCTCGGGCTGATCTCCGACATCCACGGCGACCTCGTCGCCCTGGAGCTGGCCTGGGCCCACTTGACGCTCATGGGGGCCGACCGGATCGTCTGCGCCGGCGACCTCGTCGGCTACGGCCCCCATCCCGACCGAGTGGTCGCCTTCCTGGCCGAGCACGCCATCGACGCCGTCCGGGGCAACCACGACCGATGGGCCGTGGAGCGGGCCGACGGGCTCCCGGGTGTTCTCAGCACCTTCGGCGGGGGCTATCCTTCGCTCGAGTCCGTCCAGGCCCTCCGAGCCTTGCCCGCCGACCTGCTGATCGTCGACGGCCCCCGGATCGGCCTGATCGCCCACGGATCGCCCGGCGACGACATGGATTTCGTGACCCGGAAGACCCACCCGCCCTATCGCCTCGACCGCTACCTCAGCGAGACCGGAGCCCGGCTCCTCGTCATCGGCCACACCCACCGGCCGATGCTCTACCGATCCGATTTCGGGCTGGTGATCAACCCCGGCTCGGTGATCTCGGCCCCCGTCGTCTCGACTTCGCGGACCTTCGCCCTCCTCGATTGGGAAGCCGGGGAGGTGACCTTCCACGACGTCGAGAGCGGGGGGCGGGTGGAGGTCGTGGCGTGGGGTGATGAGTTGGAGTGATCGGGGCGGCGAGACACGACGGCCTTCGACAAAATGCGATCGCCGGGCCAAAAGTGTGGGGATCCGACCCTTATCCTGATGAATATGAGGACGGATCTGCGGTCGCGACGGGCCATCGGTGGAGCCGGTTTGATGACGAGGGTCGAAGGTGGGTTCGGGATCTCGACGCCACCCGACACATCTCGAAATCCTCTGGCATGGAGGACCGATCGACCCTTGGGGTTCTCGGAGATGCAATTTCCCGCAGGTCCTTCGCCTGGTAGACTGGCCTTTTGGCCCCGATCGAGACTCCCGAGGACCCGCTGATTCATGGATCGTCCCGACCCGTCCGACCGCCCGGTGTTGGTGCTCGACTTCGGCGCCCAGTACGTCCAGTTGATCGCGCGGCGGGTCCGCGAGCGGCATGCGTTCGCGCGGATCGTCCGGCACGACATCACGCCGGAGCGAGTCGCGGAGTTGAACCCGCTGGCGCTGATCCTCTCGGGCGGGCCTTCGAGCGTCTACGACCCCGGGGCCCCTCGCTGCGACCCCCGGCTGTTCTCGATGGGGATCCCGGTCCTGGGGATCTGCTACGGGATGCAGCTCGCCTGCGAGGCGCTGGGGGGCAAGGTCGAGCCGTCGCCGGCCCGCGAGTTCGGCCGGGCCGAGTGCCGGGTGATCGACGGGGACGACCCGCTGTTCCAGGGGGTCCCCGCGACCTCGACGGTCTGGATGAGCCACGGCGACCAGGTCCGGGCGATCGGCGAGGCGTTCGTCCCCGTCGCCGCGACGGACACCTGCCCGATGGCCGCCGTCCGGCACCGGACGCTCCCGGTCTACGGGCTCCAGTTCCACCCCGAGGTTGCCCACACGCCATTTGGACCGCTCCTGATCGGCAACTTCCTCGATCGGGTTTGCAAAAGCCCCGGCTCGTGGACGATGGACGCCTTCCTCGACCGGGCCGTCGAGGCGATCGGCCGGCAGGTCGGGCCGGGCGATCGGGTGGTCTGCGGCCTTTCGGGCGGGGTCGATTCGGCGGTCTGCGCGGCGCTCCTGGCCAAGGCCCTGGGCCCTCGGGTGGTCTGCGTGTTCGTCGACAACGGCCAGCTCCGGTCGGGCGAGCGGGCGGCGGTCTCCGAGGCGTTCGGGCGGCACTCGTCGGCCGAGCTCCGGGTGATCGACGCCGCCGACCGATTCCTCGGGGCCCTCCGGGGCGTCACCGACCCTCAGGAGAAGCGAATCCGGATCGGCCATACCTTCATCGACGTCTTCAAGGATGAGGCGAAGTCGATCGACGGCGCGAGCTTCCTGGCCCAGGGGACGCTCTACCCCGACGTGGTCGAGAGCGGCGTCGGCGTCGACGGTCCGGCGGCCACGATCAAGCACCACCACAACGTCGGCGGCCTCCCGGCCGAGCTGGGCTTCCAGCTGATCGAGCCGCTCCGCGACCTGTTCAAGGACGAGGTTCGCCGCCTCGGCCTGGAACTGGGCCTGCCCGAGTCGCTGGTCTGGCGCCACCCTTTCCCCGGCCCCGGCCTGGCCGTCCGATGTCTCGGTGAGGTCACCGCCGGACGCCTGGAAGTCCTCCGCCAAGCTGACGCCATCTTTCTTGACGAGCTGACCATCGCCGGCCTCTACCGTCAGACCGGACAGGCGTTCGCCGTCCTCCTGCCCGTGCAATCGGTCGGCGTGATGGGCGACGGCCGGACGTATGAGAACGTCATCGCCCTCCGCTCGGTCGACACCGACGACTTCATGACCGCCGACTGGTCCCGCCTGCCTCACGACCTCCTGGCCCGCGCCTCGACCCGGATCATCAACGCCGTCAAGGGCGTCAACCGAGTGGTCTACGACGTCACGAGTAAGCCGCCGGGGACGATCGAATGGGAGTGACCCGGGCCGTCATCGGTGCGGCGGGTTGCCCCATCGGTCTTCGAAGACCAGCGGCCGGAGGTCGATCCGGTCGAGCCAGCCGAGGCGCTGGAGTTCGGGCGTTGGGGGGAACGTCTCGACCCGACCCAGGCAGAGGTAGGCCACCGGGACGACCGGGTCGGGGAGGCCCAGGATCGACCGGAGGTCGGCCGGGTCGAGGATGCTGACCCAGCCGACGCCGACCCCCTCGGCCCTGGCGGCGAGCCAGAGATTCTGGACGGCGCAGACCGTGCTGTAGAGGTCCATCTCCGGCTGGCTCGTCCGCCCCAGGACCACCGGACCATGGCGGGTCCGGTCGCAGGTGATGCAGAGATTCAGCGGCGACTCGCAGATCCCTTCGAGCTTGAACGACCGGTACGCCTCGCCCCGATCCCCTTCGAACCGGGCGGCGGCCTCGGCGTTGGACCGCTCGAACGCCGCCTTGATCCGGGCGCGGACCTCGGCCGAGCGGATCACGAGGAAGTTCCAGGGCTGCATGAACCCGACCGACGGGGCATGGTGCGCGGCCACCAGGAGCCGCCCGAGGACGTCGTCGGGGATTGGGTCGGGCCGGAAGTGGCGGCAATCCCGCCGCTCGAAGATCGCGCGGTAGACCGCGGCGCGTTCGTCGGTCGAGAAGGCATGGTCGGCCATCGTCAATCCTTCGGGCTCCCCGCTTCATTTGCCAAGGATCGCCGCGGCGTAATTGACGAGGTCGCCCCGGCCCCGGGCGATCGCGGCTAGCCGGTCGAGCCGGCCGGTTGACTGGCAGAGCTGGGCGACGCCCGGACAGGCCAGGGCCGAGTCGGGGAGGTGGGCCAGGTGCTCGGCGGCCACGTCGAGCGCCTCCTCGGGCCGGCCGAGCCGGAGCAGGAGCCGGACCAGGACCTGCGCGGCGATGGCCTCGTCGCGCCCCTCGGGGTCGGTGGCGGGGGCGGGGAGTTTGGCCCGGAAATGGACGATGGCCCCCTCGGAGTCGCGGCCGAGGAGGGCCCGGAGGTAGGCGGCGTGGTCGCCGTATTGGTCCTCGAAGGGTGGGTCGCCCTCGTAGCGGTGCCGGTCGGAGAGCCGCCGGCCGTAATCGGTCAGGCCCAGGGCCAGCTCGATCGTCCCGGGGTCGACCAGCAGCGGCGAGAGCCGGACGGTCGCCGAGAGGTGGGAGACGTCGAGGTGGTAGGCGTCGTCGACGAAGAGCCAGTCGCGGCCCTCGACCAGGCCGGCGATCGGCGTCCCCTCGGGTGGGAGGGGCTGTCCTCTCCGGGCGATCTCGGCGCGAAGGTTGGCCGTCAGGTCGGCGTGGAGCCGGCGGGCCAGTCGGTCGGCGCAGGCGACCCGGGTGGCCTCCTCGGGCGGGAGCCCTTCGAAGGCCGAGATCGCCGAGCAAGTCCCGTAATGGTCCAGGATCAGACCGAACCCCTTGAGCGGGTGGACCCCCTGGTTGAAGGCGACCTCGACGACCTGGCCGATCCGCTCGTCGTTCTCGGGCGGGTCGTAGGCCTCGATCGCGGCCACCACCGGCTCCTTCTCGGCGATCGCCCGGAAGTAGGCCCAGGCAGCGCCGATCTCGCCGGCACCGAGCAGGAGGCCGCCGACCTCGCGGATCGCCTCGACGTAGCGCTCCTCGTACTGTGTCCGGGCGGGCTCGGGGATCTCGGCGAGCGAGCCGGTCAGGACGGTGGGGAGCCCCAGGTCGAGCCGGGCCTTGAGGAGCCGGGTGTCGAGCAGGGCGCGGAACTCGCCGCGGTCGGTCAGGACCCGGGCCAGGTGGTCGAGCGCCTCGGCCGGACCCGAGGCCGCCAGCGTCCGGTCGAGGTCTTCGAACTCGGCGGTGCTCATCGCGTGGTCATCCGTTGCGGTGGGGGCCGGGTCGGGTCATTGGGCGTCCGACTTGGCCGGGTCAATCGCGTCGGCGGGGGAACCGGGCGGACCGGCGTCGACCTTGGCCCCCTCGGACTTCTTCCAGGAGGTCCAGCACCGGCTCTGGTAGCAGTCGGCCAGGATCTCGCGGGCCTCCTCGACCGAGTCGGTCAGGATCAGGAGGTTCAGGTCTTCCGGCGAGATCGCCGCCCCGGCGAGCTGGGTCCCCTTGATCCAGTCGAGCAAGCCCCGCCAGTATTCCGAGCCGAACAGGACGATCGGGAACCGGTTGATCTTCCGGGTCTGGACCAGCGTCAGGGCCTCGAACAGCTCGTCGAGCGTGCCGAAGCCGCCGGGGAAGATCACGAATCCGTTGGCATACTTGACGAACATCGTCTTCCGCACGAAGAAGTAGCGGAAGTTGATCGAGAGGTCGGTGAAGCGGTTCTGCGATTGCTCGAAGGGGAGCTCGATATTGCAGCCGATCGAGAGCCCGCCGGCCTCGTGGGCGCCCCGGTTGGCGGCCTCCATCAGGCCGGGGCCGCCGCCGGTGATCACGGCGAAGCCGGCCTCGGCCAGCGACCGGCCCATGGCCCGGGCGGCGGCGTACATCGGATGGTCCGGTCCGAACCGGGCCGAACCGAAGACCGCGACCGCGGCGCCGACATCGGCCAGGGCGTTGATCCCGTGGACAAATTCCCCCTGGATCCGGAGGACCCGCCATGGCTCGGAGTGGGTGAACGCGGCCAGCTCCGGGGCCCGGGCCCGGGGCGAGGAGGGGCCCGGCCGGTTGAGCAGCTCCTCGTCCTCGGTCGCCTTCGCCTTGCGGTCGGGGCGGTCCGGAAGTTCGCCGCCCCATCGGCGGTGGGCGGCCGGGTCGGCGATCGGGATCGACCCGTTGAGTGGGTTGATTTCGGGGGTGGCCCCCGAGTCGCGGTCGTCGTCGTCTCGATGCATGTCAGCCTGACCTTGCGGGCTATCGGGGAGGCCGCCCCCGCGCCTTCGGCCCGGCCGACCGGCCTCCCGGCCCGCCCGAGGACGACGTGCTATTCTACCCGTCGAACCGGAGAGGGCCCACCCCTGTACGACGCCCGGCGGCCGGCGGGTCGCCGGCTCTCCCGGATCGTACGGGCTTTCCCTCAAAGTATAGGACAGAATGGTCGGTGCGGGCCCGACCACCAGTGGTTCGGCTTGTCAGAGCTTCTCCTCGGCCAGGAGAACAATGACGGCCGCCTCCAGCTTGGCCTTGGGGATGTAGCCCACCAGAGTCAGGCGGACCTTGCCGGTTCGGTCGAGCAGCAAGGTGGTGGGATATGCATCGAAGTGGGGGATCTTCTCCTCGGTCTTCTCGTCGTTGAGGAGGCACGGGTATTCGATCTTGTTCTTGGTGGCGAAGTCCTTGATCGTCTTCTTGACCTCCTCGCGGGTCCCTTCCTCATTGCAGTTGATCCCGACGATCTCCAGGCCCTTGGGCTTGTAGTCCCTGTAAAGGTCGACGAAATGCGGGATCTCCTCCCGGCAAGGCGGGCACCAGGTCCCCCAGAGGTCGACGATCGTCACCTTCCCCTTGGAGTCGGCCAGCGAGACGGTCTTTTCGTCGGTGTCCTTGAGCTGGAAGTCGAAGGGGTACGGCTTCTGCTGCGAGATCTCCTCGGCCACCGCCTGCTTCTCCTCGGCGACCTTGGCCCGGTAGGCCGACGCGATCGCGTCGCGGAGTTCGGGGAGCTTCAGGACGGTTTCAAGGTCCTTCTCCGACTCGATCGCCTCGAAGTCGTCGAAGCCGGCGGCGATCGCCTCTTTGATCGCGCCCAGGGATTCCTGCGTCTTCCCTTCCAGGGCCAGGGCCCGGGCCTCGCCCAGCCGGCTCCGGGCGGCAAACCGCTTCTCGTAGGAAGTCAGATCCGGGTAAAGCGTGCGGAGCCGGGCGAACGAGGCGGTTGCCTTCCGGAAGGCCGCGATCCGCTCGGCCTTGTCCTCGGCCTTGTCGGCTCGGAGGGTCGACATGGCGGCCAGGAGGTAGAGCGCCTCGCGGTCGTTGGGGGCCGACGAGAGGGCCTTCTCCAGGAGCGAGATCCCCTTGGGGAGGTCGTCGTTGGCGGCCTCCATCGCCTGATTGATAATCTTCTTGGTCGCGGGCGACTGGGCGGCCAACTTGTCGTCGGCGATCACGAGCCCGGCCATCATCGCGGCCAGTCCGAATGTTCCGAGCAGGCGGGACGTCATCTCGTTCATCTCCCCCGGTGTCGTCGCGCAAGGACACCGGACATCGCCGCGGCTGGGGCGCGTCCGGCGAGGGCGGTTCGCTCCTACTGGAACCGATCGTGGGCCGGGTTTCAAACCCAATTGGGTTCTCCGGAGGCCGATTCGGAGCGGGTCGTTCTCGGAACCGCCGGGATCGGCGTCCCTCATGAACGCTTCGTGACCGCCCGGCCGCCACGTCATCGAAAGGAATCGGCACGGTCCTGGCGAGAATTCCTTCGGAAAATTCGCAATAATTTAACTTTCCTATCGCATTCGGGGTTCTTTTAGGAGTTACGCAGTTGATGGCCTTTGTCCAGTAGGTGCATTTTGCTCGCTGCACAAGATAGGCAGCCTGCCGTCAATGAGGTAAGAAGACGAGCCGAACGCCTACTGTACAAAAGCCATCAACTGCGTAACTTTTAGAGAGATGGTTGATGGGAGAGATTCCCGGAGGACTACCCCGGGATCGGCATCGGATCTCGCCCCGCGTGTCAACCTTCACTCATTGACCATCAACCCTATTCGATCCCGGTTCGCCTCCGATTATTGTCGATTTTTTGATTCGTTGAAAATCCCCCTCGGCTGGCCGAGGTCGATCCGATCGAGAGCCTGGCGTTGGACGGCTTCGACGGTGCGGATGGGGCCGATCGAAGTCGTCGGAAGTCTCGGGGATCCGGCCCACTCAAGTTCATGGATCGGGCTCATGACCATCTCTCCACGCCGGAAATTCCTGATCGGGGCCGCGGTGCTCCTGGCCCTCGCCGGCTCGGCCGGGGGGGCGATGCGGGTGCTGGCCGTCCGCAAGCTCAGGGCGGAACTCGATCGCGCCGGACGGGAGATGAAAGGGGGGCTGATGAGCCTGGCCTACAGCCGCCTGGCGGGGCTGCAACAGCGATGGCCGGGCCAGCCCGAGGTCGAGTATCAACTCGGCCTCTGCGAGCTGGCTCGGGGACGTCGAGGGGAAGCGCTGGCGGCCTGGGGGCGGGTCCCGAGGAGGTCCGCCTTCGCCGTCCTGGCGGCCGGGCAGCGGGCGACGCAGTTGATCAACAGCGGTCACCACACCCCGGCCGAAGCCGTGATCGAAGAGGCCCTCGGCGACGCCCCCGCCACCGACCCGGATCTCGATGGCTTGCGACGTGTGTACAATCGGCTGCTCCGGTTCGAGGGGCGGGTCGACGACGTCCGGCGCCTCCTCCGGGCGACGTGGCCCCGATCGCCCGATCCGGCGAGCGTGCTGAAGGAACTCTGGCTGCTCGACAATTCTCCCTTCCCCGTCGAGGCCTGGCAGCGCTCGCTGGAGAACGCCGACCCGGAGGACGACCGGGTCTGGCTCGGGCGGGCGAGCCAGGCGACCCTGACCGGCCGGTTTGCCGAGGCCGCCCGCCTGCTGGACGCCTGTCAGCGGCGACGCCCGGAGGATCCGGCCGTCTGGCGCGCCCGGCTCGCGCTGGCCGAGGAGACCGGCGACGTCCCCCGAGCCTGGGAAGCGATGACCCACCTGCCCGCTTCGATCCTCTCGGATCCGCAAGTCGACTCGCTCCGAGCCTGGCTCGCCGACCGGCGGGGAGACCGTGCGGCCGAGCGTCGGGCATGGAGACGTTTGGCCGAGAGCGACCCCGGCAACGCTCGGGCCTTCGAGCGTCTGGCCCTCATCGCCTCGGAAGCGGGCGAGGCCCCCGAGGCCCGCGCCCTCCGCGAGCACAAGGCCGAGATCGACCGCTCCAAGGATCGGTTCCGCAAGCTCCTGCTGGGTCCGGACCGCCTCGAAGATCAGGCCGAGGATCTTGCCCGCCTGTCCAGGTTGCTGGGCCGGCCCTTCGACGCCCGGGCCTGGTCCCTGCTGGCCCGGCGGACGACAGGAACGGCCCTCAACGACCCCAACATCAATGCCGGAGCCATCGGCGGTACGCTGGCCGTCCGGCTGGCCGACCTGAATCCTCGACCGAGCCGGACCGGGCCATCGGGCCCGGGCGGGGCGCGACCCATCGAGGCCCGGGCGACGACCCCGGTCTTCTCCGACGACGCCGAGGCCGCGGGCCTTCGCTTCATCTTCGACAATGGAGAGACCCCGTTTCGCCAACTCCCGGAGACGATGTCGGGTGGCGTCGCCGTGCTCGACTATGACGGCGACGGCCGGCTCGACGTCTACGCCGTCCAGGGCGGCCCACTGTCTCCGGCCGTCGCGGACAAACCGGGGACCGGGGACCGGCTGTTCCGCAACCTGGGAGGCAACACCTTCGAGGACGTCACCGGGCGGTCCGGACTTGCCGCCATCGCGCGGGGCTACGGCCAGGGCGTCGCCATCGGAGACGTCAACAACGATGGCCGACCGGACATCTTCGTCACCCGGGTGAAGTCCTACGCCCTCTACCTGAACCTGGGAACTGGTGGATTCGAGGACGCGACGGCCAAGGTTGGCCTGGCCGGCGTCCGGGACACCCCGACCTCAGCGGCGTTCGCCGACCTCGACGGTGACGGGGACCTCGACCTCTACGTTTGCCACTACATGCTCTATGATCCCGAGCACCCCCGACTCTGCCGGAACGAGAAGGGCGGCTACTTCTATTGCGACCCGAGCCGGGTCGACCCGGCCGCCGACCACCTCTTCCGCAACGATGAGGGTCGGTTCACCGACGTCTCGTCCGAGTCGGGAATCATCGACCCTGGCGGTCGGGGCCTCGGCGTGGTGGCGGCGGACCTCGACGACGACGGCAAGGCCGACCTCTACGTCGCCAACGACGGCACGGCCAGCTACCTCTTCCACAACCTCGGTGGCCTCCGGTTCGAGGAGGTGGGGCACGTCTCCGGGGTTGCCGCGGGAGGGGATGGCGGCTATCAGGCGGGAATGGGCGTCGCCTGCGGCGACTTCGACGGCGATGGCCGGCCCGACCTGCTCAAGACGAATTTCTACGGCGAATCCTCCACCCTGTATCACAACATGGGAGGGTGCCTGTTCAGCGACGTCACCGTCGGTTCGGGGCTAGGGCTGGCGACCCGCTACCTCCTGGGCTTCGGGACCTCCTTCCTCGACTACGACAACGACGGCCACGCCGACCTGCTCACGGCCAATGGCCACGTCAACGATAATCGCCCGTTTTACGACACTCCTCGCTGAACACCACCACATTTTGAGCTAAATCGCTGTACCGATCAGATTTTACGCCGAGAAATGGGGGCTTGGGGGTCGTGAATCTCCATTCGTGCGAGCATGGGTGGTGGACCCAC